>Ga0164241_10000347_pt1 | contig 92933 bp, 61 predicted proteins | sample OricomyardsoilBY_FD_108780 | JGI IMG/M metagenome (GOLD analysis project Ga0164241, IMG submission 108780) | Backyard soil microbial communities from Emeryville, California, USA - Original compost - Back yard soil (BY) | ecosystem: Environmental > Terrestrial > Soil > Unclassified | place: USA... | reverse complement strand
TTCCAACTCAAAATTAATCTCTCCGACTAGAGGCCTCTTTTCATTAACCTCTTAAAATCGGATTTTTTAGACCACGATTAAAACCTAATCGCCTTTTCTTTACTTTTACCGGACAGCAGTAATCTTAAATCTTAAATCTTAAATCTTAAATCTTAAATCTTAAATCTTAAAGTTTAAACCTGAAATTATTTACTTCCGTTCAGATTTAATCTTCTGAATTTCTTTTTGCATATCCAGCATCAGGCCGGTGAGTTGCTCTACCGATACATCTTTCTTCGATTCCGCATCAGGAAACTGAACACTGATATAGGCTTTTGCTGACCACGCCTCCACAACATCTTCGGCATCTACCTGATAAGGTGTATACTGCCTGTTATCCGAAACCAGGAAGAGCTTTTGATTCTCATCCAAATAATTGAATACCCGCTTATACACGATTCCTTCCTGACGTGTTACCAATACATAGGTTTTCCCGCTTTTGATGTCTTTCAGGTTATCTACATACTCACCAATCAAAATTGTGCCTGGCAAAATAGGCAACATGGAGTCTCCGTTAATTTCAAAAGCCCGGTACGTTCCCTGACTCAATATGGGCAAGCGGAACTTAGGCAACTCCGTAATGAATTCAGGATCAGCAAATCCGTTGAGGTAGCCAGCAGCAGCCTTGTGAGGGACTAATTCAATATTGTCTTTCTTGTTTGAATCTGCGGTGATGACCAACACCTCTTTTCCGCGGGCAAACTTATCGTCCGCAGGTATCGCAGACTCATTTGCCAGATCTCTCGAAATCAGTATATCCACCGAAACTCCAAACAAAGACGCCATCTTATGCAACAAATCAAGCCGGGGTTCGGCCCTTCCTTCTTCATAAGCACCCAATAACGATCGCTTGATGTCGAGTTTTTGAGCAAACTGATCCTGAGTCAGTTTAAGTCGCTTGCGACCAATTCTTATATTCTCATTTATCTTCATGCTTGATGTGTTATGGTATTAATATAAAAACTATTGTCTATCGTTTGAACCCTATCTTTTAAACCTATCGTTTGAAAATCAAAATCTTGCCTGAATTTATCTCACGCTTGCAGAGTGAAAAAAGATTTCGTTGATGGTAACGATCTGCATGTTGCATAGCCCCGGCATGACGGCTGATTTTTTCGATCACCTCGCGCACAGAAGTCTTTGGCTCTGCAAGCAGATATCCATAACACTCGTTGGTAAATCCTTCGACAGAAAAATCAATTTGCACATTTCCGGACTCCAAGCGTTTGCTCGTCATCCTGAGTTTAAAATCAGGGCTCATAACTAATAATTTTAGCTAAGTAATGCCTTTTATCTTTTACATGCAAGTTTAAACTAAATTATTTAGTTTATTTTACTAAGATCCCACTCAAAACGCGGTTCGTACAGCAATTCAGCCTTTTTTATGATGAGTGGAGAAGGGAAATTATCAGCGTAGATCTGCCCTGTACCAAGCCCCTGAGGCATCGTGATAGTGTAATTGGAAGCAAATTGACTAATCGCGTTCAATCCGATATTGGATTCTAATGCGGAGGTAATCCACCAGCCGATACCCTGAGATTCGGCAAGTTCAATCCACTCTTTACAGCCATACATACCACCATGAAGAGCAGGTTTAAGAATGATGAACCTGGGGTTGATCTCCTTTAACAGCTTCTCTTTATGTCCTTTCTCAGCAACACCAATTAATTCTTCATCCAACGCTATTGGAATTGGTGACGTACGGCACAATTCAGGAAGTAGCTGAGAATTCTGTTTTAGCGGTTGCTCAATAGAGTGTACTTCAAACTTCGATAACTCCTTCAATTTATAAAGTGCATCATCGGGTTTAAAGGCTCCGTTGGCATCAAGTCGGATGGTGATGTTGTCCTTATAATATTTCCTCCTGATATATTGGAGTATGTCACACTCTTTCTCGAAGTCGATCCCTCCTACCTTAAGTTTAATGCAACGGAAGCCATCCCTGATCTTAATCTCGATCTGCTGGAGCATGAAGTCAAGCCCTCCCATCCAGATCAGCCCATTAATAGGAATTGCTTTCTTGTTGATGAAGTCATTTTTAAAAATGATCCTTTCACCTCCCTGCAGCAAATCCAGGAATGCTGTTTCAAGAGCAAAAACAATGGCCGGGTTTTGCTGCACAAACTCGTTACCATATAATTTGATGAAATCATGGTGAAGCGCCTGTAAATCCATTACCCCCTTCGGCAACGGTCGACCAACGATTTTATCAACGACGGATCGGAGGATCTCTTCCGGTTCTGGCTTATAGTCCATACTCAACCCAGGAAGAGGTCCGTATTCGCCTAGGCCAAACACTTCCGGATTTTTTTCATCCCAGATTCTTATAAACCATGATGTCTTATCCCTCATCGCTCCACGGGAGGTGCGGGCGTCAAAATCAAAGTGAAAGATATTCTTTACAAGGCTTGCCTGGAGAGTCATGTCAGCACGAATATCTATGGCTTTCTACGGAAATACAATTCCCGGCCTAACTTTGCTGCCGATGAATGTTAAGATCAACATTGACGAGTACACCTACGATCTTCCTCCGGAGCGTATTGCGGTGTTCCCTCTTGAGCAACGCGATCACTCTAAACTCCTTGTTTATTCAAAAGGCGCTATCACGCACCAGAAGTTTCTTGCGTTGCCTGAATTGCTTCCTGAAAGCTCCGTTCTCTTCTTTAATGATACCAAGGTGATTCCTGCCCGGATCATCTTTCAAAAAGAGACAGGTGCCGAGATCGAGATCTTTCTGCTCAACCCACGCGACAAAAGCCAGCTACTTCAAGAGGCGATGCAGGCCACCAGCATGTCCACCTGGATGTGTACCATCGGAAATCTGAAGCGCTGGCCGGAAGGAACGACATTGAACAAAAAATCAGGAGCCCTCAACCTGACAGCAAGGCTTGTTGACCGGCAGGAAGGATTGATACAATTTAACTGGGATCCCAGCCACGCTACGTTTGCCGAGATTGTGAATGAATTTGGAAAAACACCCTTACCACCTTATATCAAACGCAATGTTGACGAAAGCGATAAGGACAGATACCAGACGGTCTATTCACACTATGAAGGAGCCGTAGCTGCGCCAACCGCCGGACTGCATTTTTCTGACGAAGTGCTTGAGAAAATCAAGGCCAAGGGGATCATTACCGATTTCCTTACCCTTCATGTCAGCGCAGGAACCTTTCAACCTGTCAAAGTTCAGAACGCTGCAGAACATGTGATGCATGCGGAGCAAATTATCGTGACCAAAAAAAATATTGAAAACCTGTTGTTACCTGATAAGAAAATAGTGGCGGTGGGAACTACTTCCCTTCGGACCTTAGAAAGCTTGTATTGGTATGGAGTAAAGCTTTTTCAAAATGGCACTAAAGAATTCATTATCAATCAGTTTGATCCATATTTAAATCAAGATATTCAACTTCCAACCCGAGTAGAAGCCATGACAGCAATTCTGAAAAGCATGGAGAAATCACACGCTTCTTTCCTGGCTGGCACCACCTCCATTTTCATATTGCCTGGGTATTCGTTCAATGTTGTTGATTGTCTCGTTACCAATTTCCATCAGCCCGCCTCTACACTCATGCTCCTGGTGGCCGCGTTTGCCGGAGAGGACTGGAAAAGCATTTATCGCGAGGCGTTGACCCATGATTACCGTTTTCTAAGCTACGGCGATAGTTCATTACTCGTGCGTTGAAGCAGTTTGTAGATTATAATCTACAATTCACTAGGAGTCAGACACTCGTTTAAAACTAATTCAACTGCTAATTGACCCGATTATTGGATTATTCAGCGATTTTTTTGAGATTTATGGGTTAGATCAATACCCCCTTGAAAAGTTGGCATAGTGAGCCCGTAGTTAGGAGCAAATAAAACCACGAACGCATGAGGAAACGTTTACTGAATTTGTTGGGAGTAGAAGAGGCGGATTCTGGTCCTGTATTAATGTTGCTGGCCATCAGCTTCTTGATGGGTTTATTTCTTGCTACAGTTACAGTAGCATCACAAACACTTTTCTTAAACGCTTTTGATGAGCGCAAGGATCTTCCTATAGCACTCGTGGCCTCTGGAGTATTTGCCTTGTTTGCAACTGCCATCTTCACATTCCTTCAGGGGCGCATGCCCTTCCGTTTTCTTGGGCTAGCATGCCTCACCCTCATTTTAGGACTGACTGCTTTTATCGAATACGGTGATCGATGGGTTCCTAATCCGGACTATTTACACTACTTCGGGTTTACCATGATCTTGCCATTTACACTGATCTCCATGCTTGTTTTTTGGGGTTCATTCAATCGCATGTTTAACCTGCGCCAGGCTAAAAAAGTCATTGGCAGTGTGGACGTTGGACTTGACATTGCGTCCATTATCGCTTTTTTCACCATTCCGATTCTTTTGAATATTGGCTTAACCGTAGAGGCCCTTTTTACGATTGGCTTGTTTAGCGCTGCAGCATTCTTAGTGATGTTCTTCCTGCTTTCTGAAAAATACCTGAAAGGTGACACCATGGCCATCCGCCATGAGAGCGATATTGAAAAACTTTCGATCACAAAATTCTTCAAGAATAAGTACTTGTTACAGATGTCCGCCTTCATTATCCTGGCTCTGATCACACTACGGTTTGTTGACTACTCTTTTTATAACGTAAGTACGCAACGGTTTAACTCGAACGACCTTCCATACTTCCTAAGTTACTTCGAAATGACGATTGTTATTTTCAGTTTCGCGTTCACCACCTTTGCAACGGAGTGGATTACGCAGAACTACGGATTACGGGTAACCCTTCTTATCAATCCAATACTGATTATTGCCTTTACGGCACTTGCCGTTTTAGCAGGTTGGATTTATGGATTTGATGCATCCGCAGGAGAGTCTTTGATGTTCTTCTTCCTGCTGGTGGCGATGAGTAAACTCTTCATCAACTCCCTGCACGATGCCGTTGATGATCCTACGTTCAAGATGTACTACGTTCCCATCGACAAAGGCCATAAGATTGATGCGCAAACAAAAATTGAAGGAGTTGTTATCGCGATAGGAAGTATTATCGCAGGGGGTCTGATTGTATTAATCAATCAGTTTCAAATCTTTAACCTGCTTTCCGTTACCGTATTCACATTGCTATTTCTTGGACTATGGTATTGGACAACCAACCGGATGTATCATGGATATCGCGATACGTTGCAAGGGTCACTGGTAAAGAACCAATCATCCGTTCAGAAGGATGTTATTAAAGAGTATACACTGGACAGTGTGCTTGAAAAAGAAGTGAAAAGCACTGCTGAGGACAAGGTCATTTATGGGCTCAAACTTATGGAGAAACTTGAGCCTGCTTTATTCGAAAATTCAATCCTTGCCTTGGCCACCAGTGATCTTCGTAAGGTGAAAGAATTTGCTACCAATAAAATACAGGAACTAGGAATCAATGAAGAGTCCAGTGAAATTAAAGGGTTAGCCAAGCGGGCTGCGGGCGAATCCGAAGACAGTGATCTTCTCTCTATCTCGCCAGAGCGATTGATGAAGCTGAGTAAATCCGTAAAACAATCGGACAGAATATTAGCAGCAAAATTATTGCGCAAACTGGTAAGTACTAAAACGATTTTCATTTTGCTTGAGCTATTGCGTGATGCAGATCCAAAGGTGCGCACCGAAGCGTTGCTCACGGCACGCAAAATAAAACGTCCTGAAACATGGCCGGTATTAATTGAACTTCTCTCCTCACCTGCCTATGGCCACCAGGCAGCATCTGCTCTTAAAGAAGCTGGATCACAAGCCCTTATTGTTTTGGAGACCGCTTTCCACAAATCAGGGCAAAGTGATTTGGTCATGTTGAAGATCATTCAAATCATTGGTCACATCGGAAGTAAGGAAGCCATCGATCTGCTTTGGAAAAAAGCTGACTATCCAGATAAACGCATTGTGAAACAAATCTTATACTCATTGAGATTTATCAACTACCGGGCGAAGGGCCGGGAAGCCGTTACAGTGAAAGACTTGCTGGATATCGAAATGAGCAAGACCCTTTGGAATCTGGCTGCCTTCGATGAATTGCCGGAACTCGAACACTTCCTTTTCATGCGCAGTGCATTGCGCGAAGAAATTCGCGACAACTATGATCACATCACGCTACTACTCTCCATGTTGTACGATCCTCAGTCCGTACAACTTGTAAAAGAAAATATTGAATTAGGCACACCCGATGGTACTGCTTACGCCCTTGAACTTTTGGATTTGTTTGTTGATAAAGATCTTAAGCCGACACTTATCCCATTGTTAGATGACAGCCCAACAAAAGAAAAACTGGAACAGCTTCAGACTTATTTTCCGCGTGAAAGCTATAATCCTATCCAGGTAATCAATTATGTATTGAATCGCGATTTTAACTTAAACAATCGCTGGTCAAAACTCTGTGCTGTTCACGCTTCGGCATACATCCCTGATTTTAGAATCAGCCGTGGACTTATTAGTCAAATGTTCAATCAGGATAAGTTGATTCAGGAAACGGCAGCATGGGTAATTTATAACAAAGACAAGAGTCTCTACGAAACGGTATCTGAAAGACTTCCTTCAAAGGATAGAAAATTCCTTGACTCCTCCATCGAAAACAACAAGCTGCTGGATGGCCTTGATGATGGTTTCTTCCTTGGAATTGAAATGGTGATGTTTATTAAAGAGCTTCCTGCTTTCAAAGGCATTGCAGGAAATTTATTGTGCGACCTTACCGACAAGATCATTCCGCTTGATTTGAAAACCAGGGAAAAGATCAATCTTAAAGCAGATGAAAGTAATATCATCCTGATTGTCGCCATCGGAGAAATCCGGCTGAAGAATGAAGACCAGGAAGTTGTGACCTTGAAAAAAGGCGATGTGTTCGGTGATATTTTTCAAGAAGGAAGCACCGAAAAAATCACTACCCTGGAGGCAACGGAACGTTCCGTGGTATTCCGCATTAACCTCATCGATTTCTATTTCGTGCTTGCCAATCACCATGAATTGGTGCAGGGACTGATCAAGAACATCGTGAAAAAACAAAAGACCAGTGCAAATTAAACGGACTCATTTGAATTAAACTTTAAGAAGTATACCATGGCATTTGAAATTGACGTACTGATTGCGTTTGCTGAGAAGGATAACGAGGTCACGAATAAAAACGAAGTCGGTTGGGTATCGCAGTTTAAACGATTTCTCGAATTAATGCTCTATCAGGTGCTTGGCCAAAAACCAAACATTTTGTTGAAAGCAGAGTTTGATTCCATCACGGCATCTACCATGGATAATGCAGCTGTACTGGTCTCAGTGGTCTCCAAAGACTTCAGCCAATCAGGCCGTTGTCTCGATACGGTTGAGGCGTTTTATAAATCTACTGCTTCTTCAAAAGCAAATCGCGTTTTTAAGGTTTTAAAATCTCCACTCACCCTGCAGGAGCAACCTCCCCGGTTGCGCGACTTGCTGAGTTATGATATGTACCAGCTCGACATCGAAACAGGATTGATGAAAGAGTATTCCGATTTTTTTAGCCAGGAGGCCGAGAAACAATATTGGATGAAGATGGTTGACCTTGCCTATGACATTCATGAATCCTTGTTGTTATTAAGAGAAGGCGAAAACAAATCCGAAGTAAAGAACATTTTTAAACGCAAAACGATTTACCTCGCTGAGACAGGCCATGATCTTTCTGTACAACGAAATATTATTAAGCGTGAACTTCAGCGCCATGGCTATGTCGTGCTTCCTAACCAAACCCTGCCTGTTCATCTCAACGATCTTGAACGAGTCGTTAAAAAAGATCTGGAGGATTGCAGTTTGTCCATACACCTGATCGGAAGCGCCTATGGCGAAATCCCCGAAGGTTCAGATAAATCTGTTGTGGACCTGCAGAATAAATTGGCGGCAGAACAAAGTCATGCCAAGAAACAGCGCAAGGAAGAATTCTCCCGACTTATCTGGATTGCCCCGAATTTTAAAAATGCCAGCGATAAACAGAAATCATTCATTGATACGATTAAGCGTGATGTGGAAGCACAGGAAGGAGCTGAAATTCTTCAGACGCCACTTGAGGACTTTAAAAATATCATGCGCGAAGAACTCATCGGATCACAAGATCGAAAGCGTTATGAAGATTTTACAGGCAAATCAATCTATCTGGTTCATGACCGAATTGATCATTCCGAAGTAGCCCCTTTCAAGGAGGTCCTTGAAAAATCTGGCTTCAAGGTAATGCTTCCACAATTCGAAGGTGAGCTTCTTGATGTACGTAAACATCACATTGAAAACCTTAGGAATTTTGATGGCGCCATTATCTTCAAAGGAAAAGTGAATGATCAATGGGTTAGAATGAAAGTTTTGGATTTATTAAAGGCTCCAGGCTTCGGGCGTAATAAACCCATCAAAGCAAAAGCAATATTGTCAAACGGAGGTAGTACCTCTACACTGGAGAGTTTTAAAAATAACAACATGACGCTGATCACCGGTGATTCGCGAAATTCCATGGAGTCATTGAAAATGTTTTTAGAAGAATTTAACGCTTAATATATGAGCCAATCAACAGAAGAGCTTCAAGGCACGACATCCACGCTGGATACGTCCAACCCCTTCCCGGGTCTTCGCCCCTTTAAGATTGAAGAGAGTCACCTCTTCTTCGGACGGGAAGGACAAAGCGATGAAGTACTCCTTAAACTTTCGAAGAGCCGCTTTGTTGGAGTCATCGGTCCTTCAGGAAGTGGTAAGTCTTCGTTTATCTACTGCGGTGTGCTTCCTATTTTGTATGGAGGATTTCTAACGGATTCAAGTCCGAGTTGGGAGGTTGTTGTAACGCGCCCCGGAGCCGGACCCATTGATAATCTTGCGGAGGCATTATTAAAAACTTCACGCGAGTATACGGGTGCTGATTCAGAAGATAAAAAAATCAAACGCACCATTGTCTCCACCCTGTTACGAAGCAGTTCACTGGGGTTGGTGGAAGCCATTCAGCAATCACGCAGGTCAGAAGATGTGAACTACCTGATCCTGGTCGATCAGTTTGAAGAGCTCTTCCGTTTTAAAGACAGCACGGATCCTAATTCTGTAAATGAAACACTGGCCTTCGTCAATCTCTTGATGGAAGCTGTGAATTATACAGACTCTCCGATTTATGTGGCCATCACCATGCGTTCGGATTTTATCGGAGACTGTGCACAATTCCCTGAGCTAACACGCAAGATCAACGATAGTCACTACCTCATCCCGCAAATGACCCGGGATCAGAAACGCAGGGCGGTGGAAGGACCTGTGGCTGTGGGTGGTGCCAACATCGCGCCCCGTTTAGTTCAGCAATTGCTCAATGATTTAGGAGATAATCCTGATCAGTTGCCGATTCTTCAGCACGCGTTGATGCGTACGTGGAGTTATTGGAAAGCATTTAAAGATTATGATGAGGAAGCTGTTGACTTAAAACATTATGAAGCCATCGGTACCATGTCTGAAGCCTTGTCGCAACACGCGAATGAAGCTTATGATGAATTGGATGATGACCAGAAGCGCATTTGCGAAGTTATCTTCAAAGCCATCACTGAAAAACGCGGTGAGAACTTTGGTATACGCAGACCAACACGGCTCAATGAAATTGCATCCATCGCCGATGTTTCTGAAAACGATGTGATTGAAGTACTCGAGAAATTCCGTGAGCCTGGAAGATCCCTCCTCACTCCTTCTTTTGGTACGGCACTGAATTCGAAATCCATGGTCGATATCTCGCACGAAAGTTTGATGCGGATATGGGTAAGGCTTAAGAACTGGGTAGATGATGAGGCTGAAGCCGTGCAAATGTATTTGCGTCTTGCTGAAGCGGCATCCATGTACCAGGTAGGAAAGTCCGGACTTTGGAGACCACCGGATTTACAGTTGGCGCTTAACTGGCAGATCAAACATAAACCCACGTTGGTTTGGGGAGGACGCTATCACCCGGCCTTCGAACGCACGCTTATATTCCTTGAATATTCTAAGAAAGAATTTGAGACAGAGCAACGGATCAAGGAGCTTGAAGCCAAAAGAAAACTCAGGAACGCACGGATCATGGCAGGCGTTATGGGTGGATTTACAATTGTGGCGTTGATTGCGTTAGTGTTTGCAATTTACCAACAGACGGTGGCGAATAAACTTCGGGAAGACGCTGAAGCTTCTGCTATTGAGGCTAAGAAACAAGAACAGCTTGCAACCATTGCCAAAAATGATGCAGTGAAGCAAAAGGAAGTTGCCGATGAACAAAGAAAAGCTGCTGAGGTTGCCCGAGCTCAGGCTGTTGCTAGTGAGGCTAAAGCAAAAGAACAACAAGGCATTGCAGAAACACAATCTGATCTTGCAAAAAGAGAAGCAAGAAGAGCAGAGGAGAATGCTGCAAAAGCAAAGGAACAACAAGGGATCGCGGAAACCAAAGCTGAAGAAGCTCGAATCGCAAAAGACGACGCCACGAGAAAAACCTATTTGGCAACGGCAAAATCAATGGCATTGAAGTCCCAGGAACTTGGAAATGATCCTGAACTTGAAGCGATTGTTGCTCAACAGGCATATAATTTTCACACCAAGTATGGTGGCTATAAGCAAGACAATGATATTTACCGCGGTCTTTATTACGCGTTGAAGAATCAACGACCCGATCCACATCCGCTCACTCGAAGTTTAGCAGCTCATACGAAAGGAGCGGCACGTGCTTTAGCTACGCATTTGCCAAACAATCATATCTACTCCGGTGGAAGTGATGGCAAGATCATTCAATGGAATTTTGTAAACGGATCATGGGCAGCCAAAGAGATTGTACCTGACCGTGCTAATACCCCTGACTGGTATCAGGTATATTCCATGGATGTAAGTCCGGATGGTAACTGGCTTCTTGCTGCTGGTATTCTTGAGTCATCTGCACTGAATAATTATGTTGAGTTGTATGACTTGCGAAATCCTTCAGCACCAGCGAAGAAAATATACGGATTTGTTCGCGCGGTTGAGAACGTTCAGTTCACGCCCGACGGCAAAGGTTTTTACGCACGGGACAATGCAGGTCGTAGCATCAAATATTCAGATTTGAGCTCAGCAAAAGAAGTGCTCAAGACTCCGGAAAAGATTGTAGCGATCGATGTCAGTACCGATGGTAAAAAAATTGCCGGGATTGCCGATGGCGGAAACTTATACATCTGGCCGACCAGTAACTTTGTTACTACCCCATACAAAATGCCTGCTGGGCAATTGACTGCAGTGTCATTCAGTCCCGACGCATCGTTGGTGGTTGTCGGAAATGGAAATGGTCGTGTCTGGATTATCAATCCGACTATTGATAGACCAATACGAGAACTTGCAGGTCATACCGGAGCGATAGAACAAATTAAGTACAATCACGCCGGCACCTCTATGGTTACAGCCAGCAAGGATTATTCTATACGTTTATGGAACATTAAAGAATTGAATCAATCACCTACACTACTCAGTGAACACGATTGGGTGTGGAGTGTTGCCTTTTCTCCTAATGACGAGCAACTCATCGCAGGTATTAATGGTGTAAAGGAGAATATCAATACACCTACGGATCAGACAATCCATGCTTATCCAACCATGGTCACAGAAATGGCGGATTTGTTAAAAGCCTATGCAAAAAGGAATTTAAAACAAACTGAGTGGGCCAACTATGGTAATGGAGTGGATTATGAAAAAACATTTGAAAATTATCCGGTTGGCGGCGAATAAAAAAAATTAATAAGAATGACTAAGATATTTTTACTTGCAGCTTTTCTCGGATTTTTGACTATTGCTTCATTTGGTCAGTCTTGTACACAAACATTAAGGCTGGCGCAATCGACATACGAGCAAGGTCGTCTGCATGAAGTACCCACTATTTTAAAAAAATGTCTTGATGAAGGTGGATTTACAGACACGGAAGAGGTTAATGCTTATAAAATCCTGATCAATTCTTACATCTATCTTGAAGAACCCGAGCTGGCCGATGAAACCATGCTGAAACTTTTGGAAGCTGACCATTTTTTTAAGGTCAATGAAGCCGTGGATCCGGCCGAGTTCATTGCGTTGTATAAAACATTCCGTGTAGATCCCCTATTTCGCATTGGCTTTAAGGTGGGACCAACAGCTACCATGCCTGCCATTTCACAATCCTATTATGTAAGCAGTGCAGCGCAAGGAAACGGCAAATTCAGTCCCAAAGCCAACCTGTCGGCAAGTATCGTTTTCGAGAAAGATTTTTTTGGGTTCATCAAGAATTTCTCCATTGCACCCGAAATCGGGTTTGTGGTGCGCACGTACGATTACACGAATTCGGGATTTAACATGAGTGACGAGAATCCTGACTCACCTGTGATCACACAGACGCAAAATACGCACAAACAGCAATGGCTTGATCTTAACCTCCTGGTCCAATACAGATGGAAGGACCAGGAAACCAAACTCAACCCATACTTTTCCGTTGGGCCGGGGTTAAGTTACATTTTGGGCTCTACAAATGAATTGGCAACAGAGGTTGTGGGACAAGGAACGATTACCGGCCCCGCTATTGACACCAAGTCATCCTATAAAACCCTTGCTTATTCAGCTATTTTCGCAATTGGATCAAAAATTCGCCTGGGAGGCTTTTACCTTACGGGGGATCTCCGGTATCAACTGGGACTGAGTAATGTTGTGAGTCGCAACCGCAGTACAGATGACGCAGTTTTTGATTACGGATACGTGCCCTCTGACTACCGTCACAACAATCTTACAGCGAACCTCGGACTTGTAATTCCTTATTTCAATCCGATAAAACTGACGAATAAAAAGTAACGATCAAATATTTCTGAATTTTTAACCCTGTCCCTGAACCTGTTGATTGAATTTTAAAGACAATGAAAAGAATTTTATACCTCCCCGTTGCCTTATTCGTATTTTCTTGTCTTTCAGAAAAAAATGTTGATCCTGGCAAGCCTTATACGTTTGTTCGCTACTTCAATGGAGGCAATAATGATTTTGCACAGGTAGCTGAAGAAACTACTGAAGGAGATATTATCATTCTTGGAACAACGCGAGTCGATGCTCCTGCCCAGCTCGCTGACAGTTCTAAAATAAAACTGATCAAAACGGACCGGTATGGTAATACGTTGGGACAAAATCTATATCCTGCCTTTGGAAGTACAACTACGACACTTTCTGCCGGTGCTTTGCTTCAACTTACTACTGACGTTAGCCCAGGCATTAAGGTGACCACTGGTTTTGTCATTGCAGGTACGCAAATTTCCGCAACGCGAAAGGATTTGTATCTCATGCAGGTAACCGCAGATTCACTTAAACCTGCGGGCGGCATATTGGGAGGAAAAAAAATAGATTTTAATGTACCTCCTTATAATATACAGGAATCGGTACAAGCGAAAGCCATACAACTCAACAAGAATGACAACTATTTAGTACTTGCTTCGGTGGAAGCCAATACATACAACATGTTGCTGGCTGAAATTGATAAAAATACGTTTGCCATTAACTGGGTAAATAAGTACGGAGCAGGAACTTCAACGCTTAGTCATCAACTTTTTCTTGACGCCTCCTCTCCCCTGCCCAACGTGTATTGGTCGGGCACAGTGACCCGAAACTCTACCGATATTCGATTTGTAAAGACTGCACAAAACTCACTGAATACCATTTTTGATCTTCCTATCGGTGACCCTGGATTTACCGAAGAAGGAAATGACATCTGTCAGTACGGCTTAGGATTTATTGTTGTGGGCAGCTCAAACGAATCGGGCAGTCAGGATATTCTTTTCAAAGGGCTCACCGACACCGGTGCTGTGCTTTTTTCAAAAACGGTCCCGGGATTTAGTGATATCGATGCCGGCAATGCAGTTTGTGCAACACATAATGGCTTCGTTGTTCTGGGTTCGGTAAGGTCTGCTACTGACAGAGACAGAGTTGTGGGACAAGATGATTACTTTCTGATGAAGTACGACGGCTTCGGCAATGAGGTGTGGTCAGAATCCAGAATTTTTGGCAACCGGACCCGGAATGATAAAGGCGCGAGTGTACGTCAGACTTCTGATGGATCATTGTTGATCCTTGGCACCACAGATTTTGGAGGTTTGAATACAATGATGTTGATGAAGGCAAATAGTGAAGGTGATTTTGAGTAAGTAATTGTAATAAACGTTTTAGACAGGCATTTTTTTGAATTTTAATAACTACGGTTTTATGAAGAGAATTTTTACTCTTTTTGTTTCATTATTTTTTATTTCTTCGGTTGGTTTTGCACAAACCCAGGCCTCCAATATTGTTTTTCATCCAGTAGCGGGAGCACCTACATCGATCAGCATCAGCTGGACTAATGGAACAAGTACCACGGGCCGGATCGTTGTAGTTAAAAGTGCTGGTTCTACCTACACCCCTTCAACCGGTAACATCACTTCTCTGAATGCGGGTCCGGCATATGCTAATGCCGCATCAAACGATCAGGACGGTACTGCTGAAGTGGCAGCTGTTGTTTTTGCCGGAACGACTTCTGGCCCTGCTTTAGTTACTGGTCTTGTTTCAGGAATTCGTTATACAGTCCAAGTCTATGAATTTACAGGGGCGACTACTGCAGCTGCCTATATACTTACTTCCAATTTAAATAACCCTGCCCTCTTTAACTTTTATACTTCAACCGGCACGTTCACGGTACCAAATGGTATCAATTCTGTCTTTGTTCAGGCATGGGGTGGTGGTGCTGGTGGTGGTGAAGGTCCAAGTGGTAATGCTGGTTCAGGTGGTGGTGGTGGCGCATTCGCCAGTGGCAATGCTTCTGTTTCTTTTGGTGTAAATCCAACAGTCACTGTAGGTACCGGTGGTGCGGCTGGAGATGACGATGATAATGGAGCGGTTGGCCTTCCCTCAAGTCTTGGTACTGCTGTTGTTGCTGCTGGAGGAAGTGTAGACAACGCTGGGGGAATTTCTGCCGGAGGAACAATTGCTGGAAGCACTGGTCTTACCAGAATCGCAGGAGGTAACGGTGGAGCAGGAGACGCATCAGGAGGAGACGGCGGTGGTGGTGGTGGAAGTTCCGGATCCACAGGAACTGTAGCGGATGGCGTTAGCTCACTTGGAACAACAACAGGTGGAGCCGGAGGTAATGGTACAGACGGAGACGGTGGCAAAGGTGGAGACGCGAGTGCTACCAATGCAGTTGCAGGAACATATCCTGGAGGTGGTGGTGGCGGAAGAGGTGATAATGGTGGAACCGGTGCCGTTGGAGCTCCGGGGTTGGTTATCGTTTCGTTCAGTGTGCCTCCTACAATTACTTCTGCAACGCTTAATTATGGCACAGGGGTTTTCGTAGTGACCTTAAGCGAGGCAATTACTTCGCTCAATAATGTTGACGCAACGAAATTTCATATCAACAATTCTACTGGTACTGATCTGGTGAACCTTACTGAAGCTGAGGAAACAAGTTTTACAGGAAATACAATCACATTTACATTGACTCAGGCGCAACGTCTCGCTGCTTTGGCAGTAAGCGGCACACCCGGTGGTGCGGGTGGTGCAGTAGTACTTGATGTCGATGCCGGAGGTGTTACAACTTCTACAGCAAATTTAATTGACGATAATAATACTGTGACTGAAACTGCCGATACGGTTGCACCGACAGTGCTGTCAGTTTCGTCTTCGACCGCCAATGGTACTTATAAAACATCCGATGTGATCGCCATTACTGTAACTTTTTCAGAAGTAGTGAATGTTACCGGAACACCAAGAATTCAACTTGAAACAAATACCGTTGATGAATTTGCCAACTACGCATCAGGCTCAGGCACAGCTGTTCTTACTTTTAATTACACCGTGCAGGCCGGAGATGGCGATAATGGAGTGACCGATCTGACTGAAATCGCAAACACATTGGCTCTCAATGGAGGCACGATTACAGACGTAGCCGGACCATCCGGTGTTGGAAATGCTGCAAACCTTGCTCATCCTGGTGGTTCATTAGCCACACTGAAGGATATAAAGATCGATGCAACCGCACCAACTGTAACCGGCGTAACTTCGTCAGCTGCAGATGCAACATATCTTTTTGGACAATCGATAGACATCATTGTGACATTCAGTGAAAACGCTGTCGTTACCGGTACTCCGCGCGTAACATTGGAAACAGGAACCACAGATCGTTCTGTAAATTACTCCAGCGGTTCAGGAACAAACGCCTGGACGTTCACATACACGGTTCAATCAGGCGATATTTCCGGTAACCTTGATTATACCACTGCTGCAGTTTTAGATTTAAACGGTGGCGCCATTAAAGATGCCATTGGCAATAACGCTGTCCTCACTCTTGCAACTCCGGGTGCTGCCGGTTCCATCAGCGACAACCAAGCTATTGTTGTTAATGGAGTGTTACCAACAGTTACAGATGTTACATCAACAAAAATAGATGGCCCGTACATGGCCGGTGAACTCATTGATGTTACTGTAACATTCAGCGTTCCGGTAACCGTAACGGGTACACCACAACTTACATTGGAAACAGGTAGTGTTGATCAAGTCGTTAATTATTCTGGCGGGTCAACGACAAATACACTAACTTTTACTTACACCGTACAGGCTGGTGATAATTCAGCTGACCTTGATTATGCTGGTACTTCAGCATTGACCGGAACTATAAAAAGTGCTGTGGGAAATAATGCTGTACTCACCCTGGCAACTCCGGGAACGGCTGGCTCATTAGGAGCAAACAAAGGCTTGGTGATTGACACGCAAGCGCCAGCTCAGCCTGCAGCACCTGACCTGACAGTGGGCACGGATTTAGGCATACCTACAGATAATATCACCAGTGACAATACACCTGATTTTTCGGGCGCAGGTTCCAATGGAAACACGATCAAATTGTTCAGTAGCGTAGACGGCCAGGTTGGAAGTATGGTTGTTTCAGGAAGCGCTTACTCCATTACAGCCAGCACCTTGAGCGGAACTACCGGAACTGCTCACGATATGACCGTAACTGAAACTGATCCGGCCGGTAATGTGAGCATTGCTTCACCAATATTGACAGTTACGATTGATACAAGTACACCAACAGGATATTCAGTCGTTATCAATCAAACCCCTATCAACAACGCTAATAAGACTGCAGTATCATTTACTTTTGCTGGCGCCGAATTAGGTTCTACATACAACTTCTCTATTGATGATGCAGCCGCTCCTGGCACAACTCCTGTTACAGGATCTGGCATCGTAGGTGCTGCGAATGCTACCATTTCAGGTATCAATGTATCAACACTGAATGATGGCGTTCTTACACTTACTGTAACACTCACAGACGTAGCTGGAAATATCGGATCCAATGCGACAGACACAGAATCAAAAGACGCAACTCCCCCATCTGCCATTACAGGTATTACGGTTGCAACCGTTACGGGAAATGTATTTCCAAATTATCTAAACTCTACCAACCTAAGTGTCGATGTTGGTGTACCTGTGGCCAATGATGCTACATTGGTTGGAGGTACTATTCAACTCCAGGTAAATGCTGGTTCGGGCTTTGTCAATGTGGGAAGTGCGGCCCCTATTGGTTCTGCTCCTCAGGCAGCACAGGTCGTAAATATTACAAAGGCACAAATATTAGCAGCAACCTCATTTGTTGAAGGAAACACACTAAGCTTCACGGCAATCGTAACAGACAACGCGGGAAATAGCATAACAGCATCCACCAGTGGAACAACATTGTTCGTCGATCAGACGGCTCCAGTTATTCTGGATGACGTCATGTCGTTGACAACGGGCGTTGACAGGATTGAATTTTCTGTGAACGAAATTCTTAGCATACCCAATGGAGCCACCTCCGGTTTTTCTGTATCGCTTCCTACTCTAAGTACTCAGGTATACAGTCTGAAGGGAACGACTAACTTAATTACACTGACAAGTTCAGCTTCGAACAATTGGAGCGCCATCCCCACTGTCTCTTACTCTGCTGGTAACATTATGGACGTTGCTGGAAATCCGCTTGCGGATATTTCCAATCATATCGTCGTAGTGGTTCAACCCCCGAACCTAGGACCTGGAGATATGGCGATCACCAGTTATAAAGGTTCTAATGATGAGTTTACGGTTGTCTTTCTAAAAGACGTTCCCTTAGGGACGGCAATAAAATTTACAGATAATGGATGGCGGACAACCAGTTTTACCACCAATGAAACTACACTGACAATAACAACGTTGAGATATGTGTATGCCGGAACAGAAATAAAAGTTGCAGGTACGACAGTAACACCCGCGGGCACGGCATCTACTTCAGGTTCCGCACTTGATTTTGGGATTAGTGGTGGTGGCACAACAGGAGATCAGTTGCTTGTCTATCAAGGTCTTGCCGGTACGGCGAATTTTGCGTTCGTCACGGCGCTAGATATGAATGGAGGGTGGGCAGCTCCCGGTAACGATAACGACAAGGAAAAATCAAATTTACCTACAGGGCTCACTGACAACACCAATGCAAATGCGTTTGCAACAGAAGTTGACAATGCTGCATATAATTTTCTGGTTGGCGGCCCAGCCAATACGGCAACTACACCGGCGTTGTTGATGGCCAAAATTATGGTTGATGCCAGCTGGACAAACAATGATGTTGTTGGCAGTGTTACTTTCCCTACCATTGGCACGGGAGATAACTATGTTTTACCTCCTGATCTAAGTTCGGTTTCTCCGACACTCAATGCCAAAACTACCCTTACACCGAACCTATCGATTACGCTAAATGAAAACATATTTCCCGGTAATTCACTCGCGTCTGGAGCAAATGATGTTGAGTTGAGGAGAGTTTCGGATGATGCCCTTATTCAATCATGGAACATTGGTTCACCCGGGTTCACAATTCCAAGCGGTGCATCACCTACAGCAACGATCTCCAACGTAAATACTTTAGTAGATAACGTTCAGTATAAAGTAAATGTAAAGGCCCGCATTTTCAGGAATTCATTTTTCAATTATTCTACCGCAGTAGACGGAGCTATAGTCTGGAAATTTACTGCAGATGGTATAGCTCCAACCGTTACGTCTATTGTAAAAAAGAACCCGGTGGGAGCTCTTACCAATGGGGGCACCGTTCAGTTTACCGTAAACTTTTCTGAAAGTGTTACAGGTTTGGCCTTAGATGACTTTTCAGTAAATGCCAGTGTTGGAATTACCTCGACACCTGTTGTATCGCTAGTCAGCTCACCTTCAGGTACCAGTGTTGATGTTACCGTGAATACTATTGTTGGCAATGGCACAATCGGGCTAAATGTTTTAACGGCGAACGGAATTTCCGATGTGCCTGGAAACCCGATGACCAGCAATCTTGTGGCAGGTGCAAATGAAACCTATACGATTGATCAAGCACCGCCAACAATAGCCGTTGCTGATATTACCACGGATGGTAACCCGGTAACCCTTGCTGATAACACGATCCGCGTTACGCTCAAGTACGGGGAAACCATGAATACAGCAGTGAATCCCACGATCACGTTTTTGAATGGCACGTTTGCTGCCGGAGTACCGGTTGCAGGCGGCACCAATGGCTGGATCACTACCGATGTTGCCAATGATACCTATCGGGCTGACTTTACAATTTCTTCGACAGATGAGCAGTTTAGCGGCGTTACTGTAACGGCCAATAGTGCTCAGGATCTTATCGGCAACACGCAGACCGTCCCGGTTACCTCATCAGCTGCAAGCGGTTTTGTTATTGATACGCGCAGGCCTACCGTGACTTCCATTAACCGTGTCTCGTCCACTCCTAACAACAATGCCAGCTTAACCTGGCAGGTAACATTTAGCGAACCCGTGAGTGGAATTGACGTCACTGATTTTTCTGTCAATGTGGTTCAGAACCCAACGCTCACCACATCGGGTGTAACCAGTTTTAGTACTGTCAGCTCTTCTGTTTATAATGTTACCGTAAGCGGCATTGCCGGCAACGGTACGTTGCGTTTGGACGCAAAAACAAGCGGTGCTGGCGCTACAATCAGCGACTTGTACACCAATGGATTTACAGCTGGATTCACTGCAGGGCAGACTATCGACGTAGACCAGACTCCTCCAACCTATGTTTCAATAACAAGACAATCGGCAGTGAATGGATTTGGTGGTCCGGGTGCTACGACAGCAACCTCAACCATATCCAGGTTAACGTTTAGTGAAAATGTTGTAAGCATTGAATATTCAGCAGGCCCCAATAACAATGTAACAGGCGTAAGCACCGGTGTTGCCGGTGGCGTTACGTTTGGTTCATTCACGGGCGCCACGAGCACAACCAGTAATTTCGTTGACATCACGATGAGTGGTTTAGCAGGCGAAGGAGGTTATTCATTACGCTTCCTGGAGAATGATGACGTAACTGACTTGGCAGGAAACCCTGTAAATGGTGTTGGTTTCAGTGAATTTTATTGGAACACACCCGGAAACGAGTATTATACTAAAGTTATCCCCGAACCAACAAGTGATGTTGCTGCTCTTACTGTGACTTCAATTACAAGTTCATCTGTAACCCTTCAATGGAGTGGGCCGAGTACTTCTCAAACTCACTTCTTGGTAATGGCCAAGCCAAATGCAACCCCTACCTATGCATTGCCATCCGGAAGTGAAGATGGAAATTATATTACTACCGGACTCCTCGCTAAAAATGTTGTCAGTACAGGTACGGGAATTCATACCACTACCTTTACAGGTCTGAGTTCAGGGGTGAGCTACGATTTTGTTATTTACCCTTATTCACTCTATTCACCGGGTAATCCCGGCAGTATCACGGATAACAATGTAAACTACAGAACCAACACGCCTGCAAACACAACAGGTGTCTATCCAACAGGTGTACTTCTTCCAACTGCGCTGGCCAGCACAATGGCATTAAGTACTTCAAACGTGGCCGTGAGTTCAATTTTAAATAATAATACGCCTGGGGTAAACGTACTCAAGTTCCGTGTGGCTGACGATGGTTACAATCCATTCTCCTCGAATGTAACCCTGTTTTTAAATGGGACATTCCAGGAAAAAATTATTTTCACGCTTGGTGAACAATTGACCATTGCTGAAGGAGCCAGTGTTACTGGATTCTCAACAAGTACAGGCAGCATCGCCAGCGCTATTTACTCAGGTAAAGGAACCACCAACACCGTTACATTAACGAGCAGTGGTGATGGCAACTGGAATGCTTCAACAACGATAGCGTATTCGTCTACCGGAAATATGCAAGGTACCACCACAGGTACTTTCGCAAATATTGCGGCACAGGCTGTAGTGCCTGCAACCGTTGTTACTGTACCATACACGTCAAACAATACGTTTACTGTCCCCGCTGGTGTCTCAACAATAACAGTTGAGGCTTGGGGTGCTGGAGGTGCTGGAGGTGCTGGAGCTCTAGGAACCTATTTTGACGGTGGTGGTGGCGGTGGCGGGGGTGCTTATAGCCGTTCCGTGCTAGCAGTTACACCAAGCTCTTCATATGGCGTAGCGGTTGGTTTGGGTGGTACAGGGTCGACTGGTAATGGCTCTGCAGGTGGTGGCAGCAATTTTGGAGGTGGATTGGTTTTTGCTCCAGGTGGATCCGGCGGGTTCGCTGACAATGGCTCGCCAGGACCAGGTGGCAATGGAGGAGGGTTTGGAACTGGAAATGTGGTCTTTGCAGGTGGACCAGGCGGCCTCGGCAATTGGGGAGGTAGCATATTACCTGCTGCATTTGGTGGGGGTGCCGGCTCCTCGGCCGGAACCGGAGCAAATGGAAATCCAGGAGTAGGTGATCCAACTGGAGTAGGCACTGGGGGTGTTGCACCTTTAGGTGGAGGTAATGGAGGCTCGGGCGTCGATAGTGGAACCGGAGCTTTTGGATTCGTTCCAGGTGGTGGTGGTGGTGGTAGTGGTAATGGCCTCGGTGGCAATGGCGCTGGTGGCCAAATCATCGTTTCCTATGAAGATCCAACCATCATCAGTTCTACGAGTTACTCTGCTGATAATTCACCCTTCAGGTTCCAACAGTTAATCATCGGTCAGCAGGCCGGTGCAGGTAACAGTGACCTTATTGATGACTGGACCGCAATCATTGACGGTGCAGAACTAACTGATGGCACAACTACTATTTCAGGTGAGATATTATCTAACCAGATACGATTTGGTTATCCTTCGAATGCCCTAATAACTTCTGACAATAGCGGAGATTTTGGCTTCATCGATGACGCCGGTTCAACACCATCTGTTAAAGACTATACTTTAAAAATATGGTTACTCAATCCGGTGAGTGATGCGCTTGCAGCCAAGATCGATAACCTGACATTAGGATTTGAAGTAACGGCCGCAGGATTCACGTTGAACAATAGTAATAACCAGGCGAGCAGTCAATTCTTAGGTACACAAGGCGCCTTGAATTCTTCAAATGACATTGAAGTTGAAGCAACGGAGTTGTTGTTTCAAGGGCCAGGTGCGACTTCTCCTGTACTGACCAACGTGCCAACGCATATTGGAGTGGGTGTTCCTTTCTCAGCCAGCACAGCACAGGTTCCCGGCGTTTACGCACTTGATGCAAACAAAAATCTTGACCTCGATTATACCAATGTCAGTGCAACGATCACGAATCCTGCCCAAAACTATTTGCAATCATTCTCGAGTGCTAAATTCGTAAATGGAAAGCTGGATTTAAGTACGTTCTATTTTACATCAGGTACTTCTACTTCGACCAGTACTCAATTAGAAGTTACTGGCGCGATTAATCCTCCAAGCCTTGCTGCCCCAAGCATGATCACCAGCAGCAATGTGATTCCTGTGATCTCAGCCTTAACAACCGTTGCGGCAGGTGCTACAGCCGAGCCGGGAACAATTCCTTCGCTCACGACGGAATTGACCGGAGCAATCGCTCCTCAACTAAACGCGGTTCAGAATTTTGACTTCACGATTAAAGATGATGATGGAGCCAATTCATCTACATTTAACGATAATGATAATCTGCCTACACGTATCAACAGCATTACGATCAGAAGACCTCTTGCTGAAAATGGTACTGTAACAGGCGGGGCCGATTTTGATGCATGGACAAAATCCATTGCCGGAGCTGAATTACGCTTTGGTTCAACCGTTGTAGCAACCGGAACTATATTCGATGACAGGATTGAGTTTGTCGGTATCCCGAATAACCCACACACAAACGCATACGTTTCAAGCGGTACTCCCAATAATGCTCTTGAAATTGTTAATGTTTCAAATCCCGCAGCTCCCGTTCATTTCGGGAATATCATTGATGGAGCAGGTGGAGCAGAATTATCTTTTCCCCTTCTGAGTTACATTTCTGGTAAGTACGTTTATGTACCTAGTCAATCCGGCAATGCTTTGCAAATTGTTGATATTTCTAACCCAGCAGCACCGATACATGTTGGTAACTTGTTAGATGGTCCCGGCACAACCTTGCTTAATCCTTATGGAGTTTATGTGCGTGGGAACTACGCCTATGTTACTAGTCTTGGCGAAAATGCACTTGAGATAGTAAATATCACCAATCCATCAGCTCCTGTACATGCTGGTAGCATATCGAACGGAGGTTTGACTTTACTCAATCAACCAACCGTAGTTCAAGTGGTCGGTGATTATGCTTATATATCAAGCGTGAGCAGCAATGCACTTGAAATAGTAAATGTTTCAAATCCAGCTTCACCCACACATGCTGGTAGTCTATCGGGTTTGACCGGTGCTATCGGAGTTTACGTAGCTGGTGACTATGCATATGTTGTGGGTGGGAACGCACTTCGAATAGTTAACATATCTAACCCTGCCGCCCCAACTTTGGCCGGAACTCTTCTTAATGGAGGTAGTGTGTTGCTAAGTGGCGCTAGAAGCGTAACAGTCGTTGGCAACTACGCGTACATAGCATCAACGAGTAGCAACGCATTAGAAATTGTAGACATTTCCAACCCGTCCGCTCCCTTACATGTAGGGAGTTTAACCGGCATAACAGGTCCTAGGTCGATTTCTGTACTTGGTAATTATGCTTATCTATCGGGTTCGGGTGGCGCGTTAACGATCGTAAATATTTCGAATCCCGCTGCACCAGTGCTTGCCAGTTCTATGCCAAACGGAGGTGGAGCCTATTTATCAGATTCTTATTCTGTCGTTGTTTCGAATTCTGCATCGGGTGACGTAGGCTTTATTCCTGATGGTCAATCCAAGACATTCTCACTTTCGATCTCATTAAAGAAACCGGTTGATGTTACACTTCGTGATAAACTGGATGGTGAAGATTTTGTATTTGATATTAATGACAATAATGATTTTGGAATTACTTCGGTTGCTGGAAATCTGAGTAGTACAATCGGCACGTTTACTAAAGTTACTTCCGGAGACGGAAACAATGCAGTTGCAGTAGCGGCTACGCAACTTGATTTTATTACTCAGCCAAACGCGAACCAATTCTATGATAAAGACATCACGCCGGCAGGAGCATTGAAAGCCCGTGACGTCAATCAAAATCTCGATACTGGTTTTGGCTTTGGAGTTACCAACATGACGTTGGGTGGTGATCTGGTCATTCCTGATGGACGGACCTATCCTATCGTGAACGGAACCGGAATGACCTTTGCAGCTGGTCAGGTAACACTGAATTCTACCTTACAAGTATCAAGCACAGGCGGTGGTCATGAAGGTGACCAAACAAACCTCACCGTGATCAGCAATGGTGTAAGCGGCACAAGCACAACCATCACGATGCATTATGACAATGTGAGTGATATCATTAAAGATGCTGCCTTCACTACGTACACCAGCAACATTCTTTACAAAGATTACCAGGCAGCCAATTTCACGGCTAACACCGACGGAGTTGCTCTCGAGAGTTTCTTATTGCGCGATGGTGGCGGAACGAATGACGCCGACGGTTCGGCAACGGTGCTTCAAGGCATTACACTGAATATTGACAATTGGAAATTTTTAAAAACCATTGCACTCTACAACGGAACGAACCTGATCGCCGAGCGGGCGGTTGCGGCCAACATCAACACAGGTACGGGTGATCTGTCATTCCCAACTCTCGCAACGGCTTTTGTTACAGCGAATGATTTTACGAACACACCGATCACGGTTTACGCAACGTTTAACAGCGCCAATGTCGTAGATACGGCACCATTTGATAACCAGGTGGTTCGTGTTAAAGTCATAAGTGCTATTCCTTCTCCGGTAGGTTCACGATTCCCTGTGGCAGGTACCTCAACGACGTTCGCTACTCTCGCTGCGAATGAAAACAAGATTGAAGTTGTGGCCACTAAAATTGATTTTACTACGCAACCTGTTGCAGCCAGTATCAGTGTGAACGTGACACCTACAATCGTTGTCTCAGCAACTGATATTTTTAATAACCTGGACGTTGATTACAACGGTGCGATTTCAGCAACAGGTAATGTTCCTGTCTCTCCGGGGCCATTTACAACAACCAATGATCCTGCTATTGGTTCACTCTTTGGTGCCAGTACGGCGGGTCAGATTACATACCCAACCAACTTCCAATTCACAGCTGGTGATGGAAATGTTCAATTAACCATCAACGCCGGAGCAGGATCTGGCGCGGGAAATATTAATGCAGGTGCCATTACCGGTACATCAGCTACTATTTCTATAACAACGGCTTACGATTCGTGGGTCTACTTTGACAAGACCTTCCCTTATACTCCACGAATTGACTTTGCGAATAAGCAGGAACTTGCTACTACCAGTACAAGTCAAACGCTGGCGCGTGTGATATTAAGTGATGGTGGTGCACTGGCTGGTACAGAGAACGCACCAACTCATGTGGATGTTGACGGATCATTTACCAGCATCAATGACTTTACGATCTCACTGTCGAATTTTCAGGATATCCGAGCGATAGGTATTTATGCATCTGATGGTGTAACACAAATTGGTTCGGACAAAGCACCTGCCGCTTCCGTCACATTTGACGGGCTTGGGATAGCAAGTTATCAGGCCCCTGACGGTGGAACTTATGAATTCTATATCAAAGCAAGTTTCAAGCAAGTCGTTACAGACCTTGATCAAATTGCGATGCAGATTACTGCAGTTACTCACAATGCCGGTTCCAAATTCCCGGAACAAAATCCCGTTACACCTCCGGCAACTATTGCGGGTGTTCTGGAGGGCAACGGCTTTGGTGATTCATCACCTTTGACGATTGCAACAGTTCCTGTAAACGTGTTGGATGTTATTGCCACAAGTTTAGATTTTACAGGCCAACCTTCAACCTATGCAGGTATCAATGAACCGGTTGGGCCATCATTCACAACCGCGCCAGCGCCGAGTACCACAGCGGGTATCGTTTCCGCCCGCGACGTATTCGCCAATGTGGATACGGATTTTACTCCAGCAACAATCACGCTGAAAGATGCTCTTGACAATGTTTTAATTCAACCCAGTGGTCTTGGATTCATTAGCGGAGTTATGAATCTGAATGGAATGCAATATCCGGTCGCCGTTGGAAACAACGGGGCGGTTAAAGTATCTACAACAGGATCTACCTATCAAAATATTTCAAGCCCTGCGGTAAGCAGTGGCAATGCCATCACCTCGAACGTGGTGAACGTACTCGATGTCGGCGTCACGATCGACACCAATAACGGTGTTGTACCAGGAAGCAGCGGACAGGCTCCGTTGAAGGGTGGCTTGCAAAACGTAAATATTTTTGGATTGAAATTTACAGCCAATGCAACAGCGGGTGTTGAGCCAAAATTAAAACGCTTCACGATTAGTTTTAAGGCTGGAACAAACTCGCCCACAGCCAACAATTGGTATGAAAACACCAACAGCGGTGTGGTGGTATTGTCGGGTTTCAATGTGTTCATGAACGGAACATCGAACAATGTCACATCCATCGGAGGAGTAGTGAGCAAGGTTTCATCAGGAAGTAACGGACAGTTCGATCAGATTCTTGTTGACCTTTCGAGTTCTCCACAGTCCGTGGGTACAGGCCTTACGTTCTACCTGGTGGTCAATGTTGATGCCAGCACAAACTCCAGCACGCAAACTCTGGTACCGTATTTCATTGATGCCGGATATGGAACACTTTCTGATAAAAATTCAATCGTGTCTAACGGAACGGCAACCGGTGCTTTTGACGGAAATGAATACTCGTTTGCATCAACACAACCTCCCACGCTGAAAGCTGATCTTAAACAATATCCGCTCACCAGTACACGTCCTTACGCAGGTCAGCCTAACGTAGATCCTGCCCTACCGCAGATTGTTTTAGAGTTCGATACCAATGTGGGCGTGCTTGATGATTTGAATACAAACCAATATACCGGTGAGTTGTGGAGCCGACTTTCTAATACCAAAGTGGCGGATTTAAAACTCAATACCGTTGTGCCTGTTGCACCTTTGGTAGGTCCTACGATACCTGCTGCTCAGGGAGCCGTGTTAAATCAGACGGTAGCCAATATTTATCCGAAGCTCGTCTTTGATGTTGTCAACAAGACGATCCCAAGCCTCATCAATGATGAAGTTTATTTTGTGAAAATCAGACAGGGTTCATATGATCCGATAACCAACACAGGACATGGTATCACTGACTATGGATTAAACTTCTTTGGGGGTATCACGGACAACTCAACCTTATACTTTAAGGTTTCAAGTAATAATCCCATCAAGTTGAGTTCTGCTTTGAGTACATTCAACACGACCGCTCTCGGCACGATCACTACCAGTTTTGATCAACTGGGAACGGCCTATTACTTAGTCGTTAAGGTTGGTGACCCTGCTCCTACTATTTCAGAAATAACGGGAGTGACGAGTTATTCTGCGGCCCACCCTACGGCTACTGTTGCTGCTCCAACAAATTATGGAATCGGAACGCCTGGCAACTATCCGATTACATCCGTCAACGCAGAGCAGACTTATACCTTCCCTGCAAATTTTGTTTCGGGCACGAACTACGATGTTTACGTCTTTGCTAAAAATGATGCTCAACCTACACCTGTCGCAGCAACCGGAATTTATGGTGCTGCACCAGGTTTTACACCGGGAGCTGCAGGTCCGACGTTGACGATATCAGGAATTCCAAGTGGTCAACCCATCAAGACTCCGAATAACCCTGCCAATAATTTAATATTTACAATTTGCCCGGATAGCCGGGTTACGATTACTGATCCGATGATCATTGGTGAACAAACCAATAATTCATTCTTCAGCGCAGGTTACGTTCAGGACTTCAATATTTTGTTGCCGACTGGCTATGAATTTGACGTGGCCGTTGCACCAACGATTCAGTTAATCGGAAATGACTTTTTACCTCATGGTGCGCCAACCTGGACCTATAGCTACACCAGTAACACGTTGCTCAATGTAAAATTCTCCAATAGTGGAAGCACTTCTACTGACTACATCGCCGTCTCTGGTTTAAGCATTATAGGTGCAGCAGGAAGTTCACAGGGTAACATACAATGGTTCTATGGAAACAATGTGTTTACGCCAACCTCTACACCATTCTTTACACTGGCGCAGATCACAATGCATGCAGCACCCGTGCCCGATTTCACCAACACGTTCTGGTATAACAATCAGCAGGTCGCTCCATTCAGCGCAACAAATCCTTCCGCTAACCTGGCTTTTCAAAAAACAGTAAATGCCATACCGGATAATTATGTTGATCCTAATAATGTCGGTGCCGTTCGTTTGTTACCGAGCGCTCCTCCATTTATTGCACCGAGTACATTTGCAAGCGGCGATTATCTGGCCAGCTTCTTTAGCGGTACAGGTGTAAGCGGTGACCTGCTCACATTAAATGCCGTGCAGGCAGGAGCTGCGTTTAACGTTTTCATGTTGCACAGTGACCTCAATGGATGTACTACATCCAAGAAGCAACAATATGTGGTGTACGATCACAATAGTCCGATTTCCAAAAAACTTGGCGTTACCTTGAATATCACTACACCAGTTTCACCTGCAGGAACCAAGCAGGATCTTGTCAATACAAACTTCCCAACAGGAGCTGCCAATCCTATAACGCCACAGCAAACGGTGTTGTACAATGAATTGGCTGGTTATTATCTTATGGAACTAAAAGCAGATCTGCCCGCAAGTGAGATCGCGCTAAATAACTTAATACCAAGTTCCAAATCTCAAATAATTTCCGGTACCGCATGGCGAACTTTGGTTCAGACCCAATTGCTGAATCCTCCTATTACAGTTCCGGGATCTGGTAACACCAATTACCATGACTTTACCTGGGATTACCGTAAAGTTCTGAATGAGACAACACCACTTGCTGCCTCAGGTCTGACGAATGTCTACGATTACTTTAAATCGAATGGTAACAACATTCCGCTATCACCTAATGGAAATAATTATTGGACAGGAGGAACGTTGGGTAAGATTGAATACACGGGTGTTTACCAAAGCACGGCGGATAATACGGTGTATGTTCCGTTCAGGCAATCGGTTGAATTATTTCTGCCTGCTGTGCCTTTAATTGAGGTGACCTCTCCTACTGCTACGTATGATAAGCTGGACCCTGCAACAACTCCTAATTTTAATGCAGTTCAATACCCGGCTACAAATAAAACGAACGGGTATCCAGGCACTGCCATTTTCTGCGAGTTTGGCGGAACGATTACATTAACAGGTTATCCTCTGGCAACGGGTGGAATTTCCAATGGTACTTTTGCAATCTATGATTACCTGAGTTTCAGCAACAAAGGAACATTGAGAAGTGGAACAATCACAACCGTAACCTCTTCTTCAGCCGTTTTGGGAGTGGGTACTCAATTTACAGTGGACACCAAAATTGGATCAATCTTCTATGACGGTGCAGGAAACCTGATAGGCAAAGTCATCAGCATTGCAGACAATCAACACTTGACTCTCCAGTCATTTGCTGCTGTAGCTTTAACAAGTGGAAATTATAAATCCGTCACTCCGTTATTAGTACCTCAACCGAGTTCCGCCTTCATCGATAACGGAAATGGAACAATGACCATTGATCCAACTAATGCAGCAGTCCAGAACACGTATAAAGATGCTATTGTCACTTACACCTATCAGGACAATAACTCTCCTGCCATTGGCACTGGTTATCTCATATTGAGGATTACACCAAATCCTGTTGCCAAATTTGTTAAGGCAAGTGATTTAACCGCGGGCAGCATGGCGCTTGGAAAAGCTTCGGCTGCAAATGCGTATTGTGCTGCGATACCGATTATTTTTGATCCAACTGGTTCAACGATTGCCGCTGATAACATTGCATCTTACGATTGGAACTTTGGTGATAATAGTTCAGCAAACAATGTTGCAAGTTCTACGGTGGGCAGTCCTACAATCACGAATGGTTATCCTACCATCGGGACTTATCATGCAACACTTACTGTCAAATCAGACAAAGGATGCTCAAGTATCAATACTGATAATTTCGCGGACATCACTGTTGGATCAATGCCGACATTTAGTTCGGTGGCTTTCGATATCAGTGGTATCGCCAAAGCTCCTGAGCAGATTACATTTACGGATAGAACAACGGCTGCCAGCAATGAAACAAACTCGTTCTCCAGAATTTCCAACGTAGTATGGAATTACGGGGACGGAGTAATTGATGGAACAGGAGTTCACCCTTATAGCGCGCCAGGTCATTTTAACGTAAAAGCGACTGTCACTACCGCGATCGGACCTTCCATTACTACCATGACGCAAGCGGGTTGTGTTCGATCGTTCGATCGTCACATCGTGATTCTGGATAAGAAGTCAGGGTTTTATGAAGACGACTTCGAGGCCAGTACCTCAACATGGCAAACCATCCGCGATTCTTCTTCAACTGTGGGAGTTTCAAATGTACTATCATCATGGAAACGCGGAACGCCGACGGCATCGCGGGGGTACATTAACTCAACACCGGTGGCTCTGGCTGTGACAAATAACAATGTGTGGGCAACGGGCTTAACAACCACGTATGCTCCGTTCGAGCGATCTTTCCTTTATTCTCCTGCCATTGACATGACTTCCTTCAAGCGACCGATGATTTCCTTTGATGCTAACTGGGCTCTTGGTAAAGACGGTGCGGTGCTGGAGTATTCTACCGATAATTTGAATGTGGCAGATCCTAATAAAAAATGGACGACCGTCGGCAATAATACAACCGGTGTGAAATGGTTTACGGACCAGAATATTGGCTCGAAACCTGGCAATCAACCGCTTGGTAATTTCGGATGGTCAGGATCGTCAACTAATGTTGATGTACCTACGGGATGGGTTGAATCGAAGCATGAACTTTCGACTGCGCTCACAGCGGCCGCACCAGATCCAATCACGAATGTTGTGTTCAGATTTTCATTTGCTACACTCAATGACGGAAGTACGAATGAGTTGGGCAGTGGTACTGATGGATTTGCCATCGACAACTTCCGGATCGGTGAGCGTACCCGTACCATCCTGCTTGAGAAATTTACGTCAACGAATGGTGTGAATAACGGCGATATCATAACTGAAAATTCAGATGTGAGCGCATTCCAAACCGACGCACTAAACGCCACAACAGTTGTCAAGCTGAATTACCATATAGGCTTTACCAAGACTGATCCGTTTAACCTGGATAATCCTGCAGATCCAAGCGCAAGAGCACTATACTACAATGTCAATGGAGTGCCTCGAGTATTCCTTGACGGAACCAGACCTGATGGCGTGTTACTCACTGCGAAGTTTCGCACATGGGGATTGAACGCATATAATTCACAGACCCTTCAGTTAGGTCGGGCGAACATCGATGTTAACACAGTTAGCACAAATGCAGATGGCAGTATCAAATTTAATGTTGAGGTGACGGCTCTTTACGACCTGCCCGGGACCACCGTGGTTCATGTGGCGATGATTGAAAAATCAATACTCCGGGATGATTTGCCTGCGTTCCAAAAAAATCTGATCCAGGGTGGTACCAACGAACCTGCTTTTGACTTCGTGCTCAAGAAAATGCTGCCCAACGCATTGGGTACGAAGTTGGGAGCTCCTCTTGCCAAAAACCAGAAGCGGACCTTTGACAATTTTGAATACTATCCGGATCCAGTCAAGTTGTACAACAACAAAAATGATTTGGCTGTGATTGTATTCCTTCAAGATGAAATTACGAAGGTCGTTTATCAAACTTTCATAACAACAACCACGATCAATGATCCAGCAACTGTAACGGGAATCGAAGACCCTGCACTATCGCTCGAAGATGTTGCTCTCTTCCCTAACCCGGCGGATAATGAATTTACGGTTCAGCTGCCATCTGCTTCTAAAACAGAAACACGTTTGAGGCTCGCAGATCAGGTAGGAAAAGTTGTTTATGACTCGTTTATTCCTGCTGGTTCGACAGAGAAGAAGGTGAATACGACTGACATGGCCGCCGGACTTTACATCCTGCAGATTGAGTCTGGAAATGGCGGGTTGGCAAGGAAGAAAGTGATGGTGGTGCATAACAGGTAACCTGCTACTCATCTGTTCAAAAACAAAAAATCCCTGATCGTAAGTCAGGGATTTTTGTTTGGTATCAACATGCAAAGACTTGTTCACACAGGTACCATCTCGCACATCCTTTTTTTTATCTTTTCCCAATTTGTCCGTCATTGGTAGCCATCAAACCAGCCGCTTCAAATAGTGAATGACAAGTTATCTTCGTAGCAAATCATTGCGCAGTTTGGCCGTCAGCTAAATAGTGCTTTTGCCTGTTTGCGAGTATGGCTCCTGAAGCATGAGTCAAATAGGATGGTACAGCTTTACAGCTTGTCCGATTGGTAGGCTTTCACAGAACTTCAACTTTGGGGCACAAGGATTCTTAAAAACTTAACGTTCATGGAAAAAATCAGAATGCATGCAGCCGGTATTCATATCGGTGCCAGCAAAGTATTTGTTGGTTTAGAAAATGGAGAAGTTCATTCGTATCAGACTTTTACTTCTGATTTTAAACTTCTCGCTGATCTCTTAATTAGGAATCAGGTTAGTACTGTTGCTATGGAAGCAACGGGTGTGTACTGGATTGTCTTGTACGACATTCTTGTGGAGTATGGCTTGGATGTTTGGCTGGTCGACGGGCGACAAACACGACAGGTACCAGGTCGAAAAACAGATGTTAAGGACTGTCTCTGGATCCAACATCTTCATAGGTACGGATTATTAAATCGGTGCTTCGTTGCAGAAGGTTCTTTGAAGGAACTCAGAAGTTATCAGCGGCTTCGGGAAGATCACTTACGTAGCAGCGCCATGCATATTAATCACATGCAAAAAGCACTCACGGAAATGAATATTCGTATTACTGAGGTACTGAGTCAAGTACAAGGTAAGAGTGGGATGTCTATGATTGAAGCTATTGCCGGAGAGCGTGATAAAGAAGTGTTGCTTTCATTATGCCATGAATCAGTAAAGAAGAATAAATCTGAACAGATTCTAAAGTCACTTGAAGGTTACTACACACAAGCAGGGTTGTTCGCATTACGACAGGCTTATAACGGCTATCAGTTTTATCAACAACAAATTGCTGAGTGCGATATTCAAATTCAACGAGTGCTGGAGCAAATGAATGAGGGTAATCTCATTCAGCAAGGAAAGCGGAAGGAAATTCGTCATAATCGTCCAAATGTTGAAAATCTAGGTGGCCATCTGTTATCCAAATTTGGCGGTAAAAACGCCAGTGTTATGTCTGGAATCACAGATTATACATGGCTTCAAATTTATAGCTGGTTAGGACTTTCTCCAGGACAAAATCGGTCTGGTAAAACAAATAAGCGGGCTCGTAAGGGCCGACCAAAAGCCGGGCAGATATTCAGGCAGATTGCACAAGGTCTACTTAATAGCAAAAGATTGCTTTAGGAGCTTTCTGCAGAAGATTAAAATCCAGAAAGGGTCCGGCAATTGCGATCAAGGCAACTGCACGCAAATTAGCTGCTCAGTATTGGCGCTTAATGGTAAAAGGATCTTCATACGTTGAACAAGGAGTTGCTCGCTATGAAGAACAAATATTGAAACAGAAGAAAAAGTATCTCAGTAAACTAGCTCTGGAACTGAATGTAGAGGTTGTTTATAGTGTATGAGGTATCCTGTCATTGGTAGCGAGTTCACACCGAAGAATGAATCTTCCGACCGAAAGCAACCAGTGTTTCGTAGCATGGCCACTAAACAAGTACAAATGTCCTACACTTTGAAGTGTGTAGGACTCTGCTGAATTTTTAAAATTTACCAGGAAATATTACCTCCGAATTGTTGAGGATTTTACAAAGTGCCAAGCACTCTCTCAACAGACAGACTGATTTAAGCGTTCCCGGGTAAGCTCATGTTTAAGTTCCAACCAAAAACTTACACGAGTAACTTATTTATAGCATCAGAACATTTCATTATGCTTAAAATGCAGAAATTACCAAGGCATTACTTCTCAGAGTTTCTGATTTCTCTAAACCGATTCAAATAAAAAATTATGAAACGACTATGTCTAATCTTCCTTGTACTATTGCTTGGTTCTTGGACCGACTTTAGCCCAATTCCGGTAAATTCAATTAAGTCTGAATCCGAAAGCCTGCAATCGTCAAGTGTCACAATGTCCTCAGCAACACCTTCTTCAGACGGATTCTATTATACCACTGTAACATTTAATATTGGCTGCGCTTGGCAAGGCGCTAATGAATTTTACATTATCCCTCCAGCGGGGATGGTATTCGGAACCTACCTTGATAATTGGACATTTAGTCCAGCATATTATGGAGCTTCTTCATATAAGACAATAAGTAGCGGACTTATTTCTATCTATTTAGATCAAGGTAGTGCATCATTCTCGGTTAAGGTCTTTTTTTCAGGAGATAATGACCTATTAATGACGACCTTTGCACTAAGGGTAATGGCTAACGCAGGTGCTGGCTCAGGTGACTGTACTTTTAGTAGTAATGTTGCAGGCGTTACATATGTTAATGGATATTATAGTGGTATTCCAATTGGAATTTGTGTACACCCTTATATCTCAGGATCAACAAACGTCTGTTATGGTTCTAATACAACATTAACTGCTAACGCAGGCGCTTCCGGTAGTTTCAATTATCTGTGGTCAACCGGAGAAACAAGTCAATCCATTAGTGCTGGTTCGCCGGGTTACCCATATTATGTAACGGTAACCCCTACAGGATCAAGCTGCAGTAGGACATCATCAACTGTCTATTTAAATATAGGATTTGGATCGGTTACCGCATCCGGAGATTTCTGCAGCCAGTATTACATGCAACTTGATGCCGGTCCTGGATACAATTATCAATGGAGTTCAGGCCAAACTTATTCCAGTATCTATGCATATAGTGAAGGTCCATACGTTGTTAATTATACTAATTTTAATGGATGTCCCGTTTTTGCAGGTTATTATGTTTCCTGCTATAATGGTGGATATCGAATGGCTTTAACCACACCTAAAGTTAAGCCAAATGCAGAACTGCTTTTGGCACCAACGTTGTTTGCAAATCCTGCTATCAATTTCAATAGTTTACGAACTCAATCTGACCTTTTGAAACCCACTTTTAATCTTACTGCTAACCAAAATGCTCAAGCAGATCAGAAACCTGAAAACGAGTTATCAAGTCGAATGACCCACTATCCAAATCCTGCCAATCGAGAACTAACGATTCAGTTACCTGAAATAGCTCAAGCACCCGTGCCTGTTAAACTCTATGATCAACTAGGCAAAATGGTGCATAGTACAGTGGTGCCTACTGGCCAATCATCTCTAAACATCAACACATCAGATTTCACCAATGGCATGTACCTACTTCAAATTGCATCCGATAAGGATGCTTTTAAAAAAGTAATGATCGTTCACGAGCAATAATCTTGAATAAAATTCAAAAAGGGCTTTTTCAATACGAAAAAGCCCTTTTTCTTTTATCCAAGCCTGTTTTAAATATCACCCCATTTCACGTAATTTCGATAAATTTGGCTTAACTCTACCACTGTCTATAGTATGGAATTGTTCCTTAAGGCCGACACCTGGCTTGCCTTGCTCACTCTATGTTTTCTGGAGATCGTTTTAGGTATTGATAATATTATTTTCATTTCCATCGTATCCAACAAGCTTCCGGAAGAGCTGCGCACCAAAGCAAGGAACACGGGAATGGCATTCGCCTTAATTGTACGCATCATTTTCCTGCTTGCCATCACCTGGATCATCGGTTTTGTAGAGCCTCTCTTTACCATTCCTCAAAATTTTCTGATGGATCATCCCCAGTCCTTCAGTGGCCGTGATTTGATTCTTGGTTTTGGTGGTCTGTTCCTTATTGCCAAAAGCACGATGGAGATCAACCACGAAATGGAAGGCGATGATGAGGACGAAGAAGAAGGTGGTTCAAAGAAGAAAGTCGTCACCATGGCCGGAACGATCGTGCAGATTATCTTACTCGATATTATTTTTTCGTTCGACTCGATTCTCACAGCAGTAGGGATTGTCGATCCCGATAAGGTGATCATCATGATCATGGCGGTGGTGATTTCGATGGGTGTGATGATGTTTTTTTCTGGTCACATCGGCCGCTTTATTCAACAACACCCTTCCATGGAAGTACTTGCGCTTGGCTTCCTCATCCTGATCGGGTTTATGTTATTCCTTGAGTCGCTCCATTTTGAAATACCTAAGGGCTACATCTACTTCGCCGTGGCGTTCTCGCTGCTGATTGAATTGTTCAACATCCGCGTTCGAAAGAAGCGAAAAAACAAGAAGGCCGCCGTAAAGCTGAACAAGCCATTTACAGAAGCCGAGATGACAGAAGCTATCGGCAAATAAATACCGTTGCTATAAGCACTTCGTACAGCTGATATTTTTTCTTTTTCATTTTATTATTCATACAATCTTCTCATTCATCCATTATGGACGACCTGTTAAAATATCCCATTGGCAAATTTTCACCCCAGGAAACGTATTCAGAAAATGATATTCAATCTTCGATCAGTCGTATTGCATCACTTCCGGCCAGACTTGAATCCGCCGTTCAGGGACTGACTACAGTGCAGTTGGATACTCCTTACCGCGATGGAGGCTGGACGATACGTCAGGTTATTCATCATATGGCGGACAGCCACATGAACGCTTACATACGATTCAAATGGACCATCACAGAAGAAACGCCAATGATCAAGGCATACAATGAAAAAGCATGGGCAGAAACTCCGGAGACATCCGCTGATCCGGTCATCTCCCTGAATGTGTTAAAAGCCCTGCATGCAAAATGGATCGTGTTATTAAAAGGTCTAAAGCCTGAACATCTGAAAAGAGAATTCATTCATCCTGAAACAAAAAAAAATGTCCCGCTTGCCCGTATCGTCATGATGTATGCCTGGCATGGTGATCACCATTTGGCGCACATTACTGAACTGAAAAAGAGGAAAGAGTGGGAATAGTTATAAGTTAATAGTTAATGATCAAATTCACTGTCGATTATTTACTTTTAACTATTAACCAATAACTGTGAACTATCGTCCACCATCCATCCTGTTCAACGCGCATCTCGAAACGATTTTTCCTTCGTTGTTCAGAAAAGTAGAAGGCCTCTCCTACCAACGCGAACGGATCAAAACACCGGATGATGATTTTCTTGATCTCGACTGGCTCAGGAATAAAAACAAAAAGCTCGTTATCATTTCGCACGGGCTGGAAGGAAATTCACATCGTGCGTATGTGAAGGGTATGGCCAGGGCTTTTCATGAGGTTGGATTTGATGCGCTAGGTTGGAATTTCAGAGGGTGCAGTGAAGAAATGAACCATCAGCTTCGCTTTTACCACAGTGGCGCCACGGACGATCTTGACGTGGTTGTGAAGCATGCTATCGATCAGCATTACCAGGAAATTTATTTGATTGGATTTAGCCTTGGCGGAAATCTGACCTTGAAGTACCTGGGCGAACGTGGAAATCAGGTTTATCCGGAGCTCAAAGGCAGCGTTACATTTTCAGTGCCTTTGGATCTGCACAGCAGCAGCATGCAAATTTCTAAGCCCTCAAATTGGATATACTCCCGTCGGTTCCTCATAGCATTGAAAAAGAAGGTCATCGAAAAATCAAAATTCAGAAAGGACATTGATATTCTCGGTATTGAAAAAATCAATAAGCTTATCGACTTTGATGATCGCTTCACTGCTTCCCTGCATGGATTTCCCAGTGCGATTGACTACTATCAGCAGTGCAGTGCACTTGGTTTCGTAACCGCTATTCAGATTCCAACCCTGATCGTCAATGCAAAAAACGATCCCTTCCTCAGTCCAACATGTTTTCCGGAGCCGTTATTGCGCAACCATCCGTTTGTGACTTTTGAAAGTCCGGAACGAGGTGGCCATGTAGGGTTTACTCTTTTTAATCAAAATGGATTATATTGGTCGGAACTCCGGGCCCTGAATTTTATTCAATCCATTTCATGATCGAACGTTACTCCGTTATTGCTACTACCGAACAATTGGCAGAACGCTTCGCCATTGACGTTCCTGAATCGTATGTGCCACGGTACAACGCAGCTCCTGCCCAATTACTACCTGTAATCACAGATGAAAGTTCGCAAGGTGTTTCATTCTTTTACTGGGGTACCTCACCGCAATGGACAAAAGATAAAATTCCGGGAGAAAAAATCATCAATGTTCGTGCGGAGATCATTCCTGAAAAACCAGTTCTCAAAAAAAATCTAGTAAAGCGTCGCTGCATCATTCCAGCCGATGGTTTTTATGGCTGGAAAAAAGTGGGAAAAAAAGCTTCGGTACCTTACCGGTTTACGCACCATACTGAAAAGCTATTTGCCATTGCCGGCTTGTGGGAAGAGTATGACAATGATGAAGGCGAAATGTTTCACACGTTCACCATGATCACTACCGTTTCGGATGATCTGGTGATGCCCGTTGCCGAGCGAATGCCCTGCATCCTGGATAAACGTTTTGAAAAAATTTGGCTATCAAAACAAACTACCGAAGAACAGCTCATCACCATCCTCACCTCTACGTCAATTTCAAATACACGAGGGTATACCATAGCACCGGCAATCAATCGAATTGAATCAGACAACCCTACTCTTATACTTCCGGCACCAGCGGCCGATCAGTTCGGGAACCTTAAATTATTCGATTGAGAAGAATCAAAAGCCGTCTGTAGGCGGCTTCGGCGCTGGAGTTACTGGAGTCACCTTATCATCGGGCTTCACAGCATCATTGGTCTTTACAGGTGCAGCAGGGTCAGGTTGTTTTGTGTCTTTCTTCCGATTGAACAATCCTTTCTTTTCTGCCGGTGGCGGTTCTGTTGCCGGAGCTGGCGGACCTTGCACTGCCGTTGAATCGCTCTTATCTTTTTTGGCAAACAGATTTTTAAAGAAGCCTATAAAACCTTTTTTCTCACCTTTGGCGGAAGCCGTTTCCTCTTGCTTTTTTGTTTCCTTTCCTTCCATCGCAGCACGCACGTCGGGCAGGATCAGCATGTCTCTGAAATACCACATGTAAATGTCCTGATCGACATTATACTTTTCTTTTGTTTTTGTAATCGCATAGGTGCTATCACCCTGTTGCGTACCTGCTTTGGTCACCGCGGTGCTGTCGACAACGTCACGTTCGGCCAATAGCAAATCACCCTCTTCATCTGTTTTCAATGAATCCGGGATAACCGGATACACGGGTTTCATTTCGACGGTCTGTAGTGTTTTGTATTTTTTACGATACGATTCCGGAACGGCGATCAGGTATTTGGTTCTGCTGGCAGTAAGAATTTTGGGAGTAGAATCTTCGTTGAAATAACTGAATTTCTTTCGCAGCGTTTCTTTATCGTAGATGTAGGCGCTCTGGTAAGCCGGGCAAATTAATCGCTGTGTGCACGAACTTAGCACAAGGCTCAGAAAGACAACGATGACATAAAGGGTCCTAAGCATGCAGTAATCCGGCAATCAACAAAAATAGGGAAATAACTGTCAACAAATACACTCCTGTAAAGAAATATCAATTCAATATAACTGTCTGATTTTCAGTCTATAATGCATTCAATATTAATCTTTGACTTTTAGTGAGGGAATTGACCACCAGCTGATACGAATCATCCACTAATCCCAGCACAAATTTGTCGGGTAACGAACCATCCATCGACACGGTTATCCAGTGTTTTTTGCTCATGTGATATCCTGGTGTTATGGATGAATACTGCTCGCGAAGTTCCACTGCTCTCTCGGGATCACATTTTACATTGATGCCTTCAAAGTTATCCAGATCGGTCAGGGCAAACATCTTTCCCATCACTTTATAAACGAGTGTTGTTTCTCCAAAAGGAAATTCTTCGGTAACACCTTTCTTTTTAAGGCAATGCTTACGAAAGGTCTCAACGTTCATTGGAAAATTCGATGTCGTGAAAAAGGCTTAAGTTCAGGTGCTGGGTATCAGGTGTCCTACACCTCAAAGGTGTAGGACACCTCTTTGAAAGATACCAGTCCAAGCGCGAAAATACAAATGTGAATTTAGTCTCTTAACTCACTTTTTAATAACTTCGAAAATGCACTTGACCGAAGGAGAAATTTATCATGTCTTCAATCGCGGCAACAACAAAGAGGATATATTCTTTAGACATGAAAATTATTCCTATTTCCTCCAAGGTGCTAAAAAATATGTAATACCTGCTTGTGATATTTTAGCATGGTGTCTGATGCCTAATCATTTTCATTTACTTATTCACGCCAATATAAATTCGATAGCAATCATTAAGGATGGAAGCTTCGAAAGGCAGCAGTTCTCTCAATCAATAAAACAATGGCTTAGTTCGTATACCAAAGCAATCAATAAACAAGAGAAACGAACGGGAAGTCTCTTTCAGCAAAAAACAAAAGCCGTTTCGGTGAGTTCTAAACGACATGATGCTCAAACTGCTTTTCACTATATACATCAAAATCCATTGAAAGCAGGTTTTGTGATGAAAATTGAACAATGGAATCATAGCTCGTTTGGTGACTATCTGTCTTTGCAAAAAGAGAGCCTATGTAATCGCGAATTGGCCATTCGATTAATCAACCTAAACATGAATAGATTTTACGAAGATTCTTACGGGGTTATTAACTTTGATGAGAAACTTCTATAGACTTGGTTTTAGGTGTCCTACACCTCAGAGGTGTAGGACACCTACTGCACCGAGGTCACAAGTCACAGAAAGAAACGCTTGACAACGATAAAGATTACGCCCAACAGAAAAATAATGATGGATATTTTATTGATGCCGTGCATCATTTTGATGTTGATGTTGACCGGCCTGTTGGGATCTTTCTTTCTGAAAAAATAGCCTCCCACTTCGCCCAACGTAAAAAATTCACGAATCGAAAATTTCTTTTTCTCGCCGCTTTCGGGTTGTTGATCCATTTTAGTTTCCATGATTATTGCTCGTTAAGAACCAATTCAGGTTCAACCCAATTTCCATCTTCGCGTATAATCCCGATAAGTTCATCGACTGCTTTTTCCGATTTGACATTTCGTTTCACCACTTCCTTGCCCCGATACAGAGTGATACGGTCAATCCCCGAACCTACATACCCGTAGTCGGCATCCGCCATTTCACCCGGACCATTCACAATACATCCCATAATACCAATCTTGATTCCCTTCAGGTGGTAAGTTCTTGACCGAATGCGCGCCGTGGTTTCCTGAAGATCAAAAAGAGTTCGTCCGCAAGAAGGACACGAAATATATTCGGTTTTTGAAATCCGTGTTCTTGTTGCCTGCAGAATATTAAAGGAAGTATCATTTACCAATTTGTCGCTCCCCGAATTTTTTGCAGTGAGAAATACTCCATCACCAAGGCCATCAATTAAAAGTCCTCCAAGGTCAGTGGCAGCATAGAGCTGCAATTGCTCTTCGGACATATTCTGATAGTCCCTTCGTATGACCACAGGAACCATGCAATGGTTATTCATCAACTCTACGAAACATCTTCGTTGCTCTGCCAAAGCATTTTCATTCTGCGTATGAAGGATAAGCACTGCGGTTTTATCCGCTTTCAATTGTGTTATCAACGTGTTGTCCAATTCATGTAACGTCAGGTTCACAAAATTAAGCTGACTTGAATGATCAACTCCCATTTTATATTGCGAAACCGTCATGGCAGGATAAACGCGTTCATGCTTTCCCATGGTTTTCCACGTGGCGTGGTTGAAGATCAACCCCAGTGTTCCGGGAATCTCAAAATCAACGGTCTTATCACCAAGAAAAATATAGTCACAGGCAACATCCGTAATATTCCATTTATCAAGCGGAACAGAATAATGATATCCGAGGGCAAACAGCGAAGCAGCGGTAATCTTTTCCTTTCCTGACAGATCGTTGATCACACGAGGAACCTGATGATGTCCCACATTAACAACTTCATGTGTTGCCCGTCTTGTGTAGGCAAACGGGTTGATGGGATAATGCTTAATCTCCGGAATAAAACTTCCTTTCCGGTTTACATAACGGTCGGCCAGTTGCTTTGCAATGGGGACCTCCGCTTCCGGTTCTTCTGTGAGTGACACGCGAATGGTATCTCCCAGCCCATCTTCAAGTAAAGTTCCGATACCCACCGATGATTTAATACGTCCGTCTTCGCCATCACCCGCTTCGGTCACGCCCAAATGTAACGGGTAGGGTTGAAAGCCTTCCTCATCCAGTTTTTGAACAAGAAGCCGATACGCCTGTACCATGACCTGAGGATTGCTGGCCTTCATCGACAATACAATGTCATAGTAATTCAGATCTTCACAGATTCGTAAAAACTCAAGGGCAGATTCCACCATGCCAAGCGGGGTATCGCCATAGCGACTCATGATGCGATCGGAAAGTGAACCATGGTTAGTGCCGATACGCATGGCGGTACCATGTTCTTTGCAAATGTTAACTAAGGGTGTAAATTTTTGTCGTATCCTGTCAAGCTCGGCCTGGTAATCCGATTCGGTGTATTCAATCTGTTCAAATCTTTTTTTGTCGGCGTAGTTGCCGGGGTTGATCCGTACTTTTTCAACAATGCGTGCAGCAAGTTCTGCAGCATTGGGTGTAAAATGAATATCAGCAATGAGCGGAACGGTATATCCGCGACTCCTTAGTTCTTTCTTAATCAACTCCAGGTTTTGAGCTTCCTTCATGCTGGGTGCCGTGATGCGTACGTATTCACACCCTACGTTCACCATACGGATGATTTGTTCCACCGAACCAATTGTATTCATCGTATCCACAACCGTCATCGATTGGATGCGAATGGGATGATGCCCGCCCATGGGAACGCCTCCAATATCAACCACGCGAGTCTTTCTTCTCGAATAGTGAGTCAGGCTATTGCAATATTTCCGTAATGAATCAACTGCTTTATCCACGATAAAAAATCAATTTAAGGGACAAAATTAAAGCTTTTCATGAGGCATTTAAGAACCCCAGGATAACAAATATCTCATCTGTTTTGTTGCCTGTGAGTGCTTATAAATCACCCAGCAAAGGCCTGATGAGAATCTCTTCCACCACGCTTCTGCCCGACAGGCTATAGGCGCTATAAACAACCTCTGCCACGTCCTCTGCCTTCATAAGACGATCTTCGGGGAGATTTACCCCCTCCCAACTTGCCGTGAACGTAGCGCCCGGTAAAACGGCTGAAACACGGATTCCCCAGGGCTTCAGTTCCTCGCGCAACACCTTCGAAAATCCAAACATGGCGAACTTGGAAATGGTATATGATCCTCCGTTAGGATATGCTATGATGCTCGCAATGGAACAAAGATTAAAAATATGGCCTGACTTTTTCGCTTTCATATTTTCGATAAGCGCTCTCGTTACACGATAGGCACTGTAAAGATTGGTGTTGATCATGCTTTCCAATGCTCCCTCCTTCTCGTCAATTACTTTACCCGGGATAAAATACCCGGCATTGTTGATCAATACATCAATCGGCCGATGAAGATCCAAAACAAATGCTGCAAAATTGGCAACCTGTGTTTTATCGGACATATCCGCCTGACAGGTATGCACAACAACCCCATACTGTTTGCTTATGGTTTTTGCAAGGATAGACAGGTCATCAAGGTTTCTGGCACAGGTCACAATATCAAAACCCTGGCTTGCAAATTTGTCGATGATGGCCCTGCCAATTCCTTTTGTACCCCCCGTGACCACACAGAATTTATTCATGTACTAATTTTTTGCTACAACCACATGAAATGGGCAGACGAATTAGCACCTGATGTGAACTTTGTGCCTGGCCATTTCATGCAGAATTATTTTATATTTGAGCAATATAGCCCATTTACAAGGTCTTATGAAGGGTTTCGGGAAGTACGTGATTTTTTTAGGTTCCCTTTTCGTGCGCAGGGAAACGTTTAAAACGTACTATAAACTTGTGATGGAAGAATCGATACAGATTGGTGTAAAGTCTGTATTCCTCTTTGCCCTTGTATCGACCTTCATAGGAGCCGTAACTACGGTACAAACAGCTTACAATCTTGTAAGCCCGCTTATTCCGAAATTTGTTATCTCACAGGTAGTTCGGGAAATGACATTACTTGAATTGGCTCCTACCATCATGGCGTTGATCTATGCAGGGAAAATCGGCTCGAGTATTTCCGGAGGTTTGGGTACCATGAGAATCACCGAACAAATTGATGCCCTGGAAGTGATGGGGATCAATTCTTCTTCTTACCTCGTGCTGCCCAAAATTGTTGCATCCATGATGATGTTTCCGTTATTGGTTATTGTATCGGGTGTCTGCGCCCTTATGGGTGGTTATTTGGTGGGGTCAGTTACAGGCATTATTTCACCAACAGATTACATAACCGGTATTCGTTATTCATTTAATGAATACAACATCTTCTTTGCCCTGCAAAAGGCACTGGTCTTTGCCTTTCTTATTTCTTCGATCTCCGCATTCAAAGGGTACTTCACGAAAGGTGGAGCGTTAGAAGTGGGCATTGCAAGTACCGAAGCCGTTACAACAAGTGTTATTGCTGTTTTGCTGGCGGATTATTTCCTGGCTCAATTATTACTCTAGCATGATCGAGATCGAAAATATTCATAAATCGTTCGGATCCAGTGTAGTCATCGACGGCATTACGGGCACCTTTGAGAAAGGAAAAACCAACCTGATCATTGGGTCAAGTGGTACAGGAAAAAGCGTTCTTCTCAAATGCATCGTTGGCCTTATTCATCCTGATCAGGGTATGGTGTATTACGATGGCCGAAATTTCACGGAAGCCGATAAGGAGATGAAATCGGAAATACGCAGGGAGATTGGTATGCTGTTTCAGGGTGGTGCACTGTTCGATTCTAAAAATGTGGAGGAGAATGTGATGTTTCCATTGGAAATCCTGACCAACATGTCGCCTGGTGAAAAGATTGATCGTGCAAACTTTTGCCTGAAACGTGTAGGTCTTGAAAATGTAAATAAAAAAATGCCTTCCGAAATTTCCGGAGGAATGAAAAAGCGTGTCGGGATTGCACGTGCCATTGTCAACAATCCGAATTATCTGTTTTGTGACGAGCCAAACTCTGGTCTGGATCCACAAACCTCGATACTGATTGATGAGCTTATCCAGGAGATCACCCAGGAGTTTGACATCACGACCATCGTTGTTACTCATGATATGAACTCCGTGATGGGTATTGGTGAGAAGATCATGTTTCTCTACAAAGGCCATAAACTATGGGAAGGCAGCAAAGATGTGATCACCGAATCCGGTGTGAAGGAGTTTGATGACTTTGTCTTTGCCAATAAAGTAATGAGTTCACTGAGAAAGAAAGAGTAACCTCTATTTCACCACGGGCAATCGGATATAAAATATTGTTCCTGCCTCTTCCGCCGATTCAAACCAAATCTCTCCCCCACTCTGCTCAATACCCTGCCTTGCAATGGCAAGGCCAATCCCCGAGCCGGTTTTTTTTGTCGTAAAGTGCGGAAGAAATATTTTTTCTTTCAACGCATTGCTAATCCCCACACCATTGTCCCGGAAACTGATCCAGGTATTATTCTCATCAGCTTTAATCAGCACCGTAACTACGACGGGAATATTTTCTCTACCAGACTGCAAAGCATTTAAGATTAAATTTGAAAATATCCGGTTCAGAAGCTGGGCATCGCCCAGCACAAAAACAGGTTCGTTTTCAATGATCAGATGAATACTTCCGGCCTTTTCATTGGCGTGCAATTCAACAACTTTTCGAAGCAAGGATGTAAGCTCGATACGATTCAGTAAGGGCGCGGGCATGCGGGCGAATGCGCTGAAGGATGCTGCAATTTCATTGAGTATGTCAACCTGCTCCAGGAGTGTCCGTACTGATTTGCTGGTTTTCTCCGGGGTCAATTCCCCTGAACTCAGATTTTTATCCATCTGCTGAAGCGTGAGCTTCATGGGAGTCAACGGATTATTAATTTCATGTGCCACCTGACGGGCTATTTCACGCCATGCATTTTCTTTCTGACTTCTGGCCAGTTCGATCTTGCTTGCTTCGAGGTTACTTACCATGCGATTATATTCATTTACCATCATTCCGATTTCATCATTGGTCTTCCAGGTAAGCGGCTTATTATCGCCAATGAGTGTTGTCCTTCGCAAGGTTCTTGTTATAAATCGTAGTGGAAATGTTAATGCATCGGCCGCAAAAAAAGAAAGAATAGAAAACAACACAAACACGACGAAAAAGATATCAAGAATGTTAGCAAAAACAATCGTTTGATTGCGTTCCAGTGAAGAAGCCGAATCGAAAAAAGGTAAACAGATAATGCCGATCAGATTTCCTGATTGGGGCGATTTCACAGCCACATAAACTGCATTGTAATTCAACAGACCGATCTTTTCATTGCTGATATAATTCCGTTCCTTATCGTTTACAATTTTCACCCACGCTTCACGGTTCATGAGCCGTGTTATCAGCTGATTTTCAACGATCAAAGGTTGTGTTGAGGCAATTAAATATCCCGAGGTGTCGTAGAGCGAGGCGTCCACATTCATCAATCGCGACACGTCACTCAACTGATTCTCGAGCTCGTCATTTTGGTCGATGGGGTCGTGTTGATCGTCTAACGAAGAAACGAGTCGTTCGCCCAGCAATTTTGACTTCTCTGAAAACTCCTCATTGAGTTGTTCCCGGGCCGATCGCGCGGTTAAGCTCAGCGTGGTGATGCTCACAGCCACCAGTGGAATCAGGAATGCCATATGAATATACAATTGAATACGGGCAGAGTAGTTCAGTTGCCCTCCCTGAACAACAGCAATGATTCCATAACACGATAACAGAAAAAACAAGAGTAAAAGTCCGAGAATAAAAAAGAACGCAATGTTGGTAAGTAGAAAAAACCAGGAATACTCAGGCGCCGATACAACGGCGGTCCGCCCCGATTCGTCTACAATTCCTATGTGGATAAATTCTCCAACATGAATTCCAGAGGAATAAAGATTAGCATCTTGAAGGAATGCTGGCTTAAAATCCTTCTCATAGTTAAAATTTCCAAAGCTGCTGAGAATACCTTGGTTGGTCAGAAAAGCATAGCTGAAATACTTGCTTTCCGAGTATTGACTGAATCGGTTATCAAGCAAAAGTTCCGGATAAACATTTTGTGGTATTACTCTTTTCAGGGATAGGTCAAGCACCACAAATCCTCCTGCAACATTCTGATTGTTGATGGACACCACACTCAGGTAACGCTTAGTGGATTGCAGATCACTGTTCTTTACAAAATACAATCCCTCATACTCCGTTTTACCGGCTGTTGTTTGAAGCGCATTGATGTAAGATGCAAAATCTCCGGCAACTAAGTTATCCAACGGCTTACCCCGGGCGTCATAGAGATAAATCTGAATGTCGTACTTATCAAAATAAGAGCTTAAAAATACCTGCCTGATTTTATCGCGTATGATTGTTCTTCCAAGAAAAGGATTTGCAAGTCGCGATTGAATGAGTGGATCATTTCCTATTTTTCTTGAAGTTTCATGCAATAAGTACTCTCCCAGAATATCACGATCAACGAGAAAATTATTTCCAAACCGTACTTGCGCCTCCCGGCGACTCTCTTCAACAAAGCGCTTTAAACTAAATGAAGCCTGCACACTAAATGTTAACGCTATAAGAAAAAAGTAAAACGAAGATCGAAACGTAAGGCGGCTCGCTTCCTTATACAGCTCAGTAAAGAAAAGAATTACGAAATACCCGGTTGCTGTAAAGGCTGTAATCCAATAATCCCTTCCAGCACTAAGGAAATAAATACAGAAAACACCAAGCGCCAAGCCATAAGCAGCAAAAAATTGGGCTCGCGAGTGAATCAGGGAAATGGAAATTCTAAAAAAAACATGTGCTCCCAAAAAACCGGAAATGCCTCCAAGCAAAAGAGAAAAATAGGCAAGAACACGCAAGGCATTAAAAGAAAGTGATTGGGTGATATCCAGCGCAATGGAAGAGTTGTTGGATATAGTTTCAATAAACAAAAAGGGAAAGAGAACGGAGAAGATCGCCGCGAGCAGGAAAAAAGCACTTAACATTAATTTTGCTCGCTCCGATCGTTGATGAATCCAAACAATAAAATTGAATCGTGAATAAAAAAAGAACAGGTATATCACAATAACAATAACCACCATTGAATTCAACACTAAGTCGCCCAGCGATGGATTGTATACGGATGAAGCAAATGATACAGGATCAAAGATCAGACTGTTTATAAACGCCTGCGGCAGGTTGAGCAGTAGCATCACGAATCGTATGCTGATCAAACTCGCGGCAAGAAACATGAACGCACGTTCATATTTTTGTTTACGATGAAATTCCAGAACCCAACACAGGAAGAAGGCAGTCAGACTTACAAAAGCAATTGTGGCCAGCGTGGTAAGCAGTGCAGTTTTCGATAAATAGGCTTCCGGCTTAGCTGAAAGCAAAACGATCTTAAAGAGCGGTGGTTTTCCAGATTCACCATAAACAGATTCGCCTTGAGTACCCGCTGCTTCTACAATGGTTACTTCGGAAGTATTGAATATGCGTCGATTCCATGTGGGGATGAGATACCGATTACTGATTTTATAATCTACATGAAGAGGTACTACAGTCACCAGAAATTCATCCTTTGTGATCACCCATTTCTTAATCAGGAACTCTCCCGCTGGCAATGTGAGGAGCTTGATTGAAAAATCATCGTCTATCCATTGTATGTCGGGAAGAAATTCATTTTGATTCCAGCGCTGGATGGTATTGTTTTTTATCCGGTAAAATTGGTGCGTTAGATTTGCCCACGATTCATCGCTATTCATCGATAAAATGCTTGAAGCCTCTTTATCGATGATTGACAATTCGTTCTGCAGATTACGGGATACCGTGGTTGCAATCTCCTTTGCCGAAGGCGGGGTGTTGATAACCGCTAAATAGAGTACCCATGCGGCACTCAATAAGGCAAGACAAAAAAACAGGGTTTTTACCTTCCGCATCAACGAATCGTTCATGCTAAATTAGCAAAAAATGAACCCTGTTATCGGATGTTTGGATCGAATTTGATTCCTCCAAACATGTACAAAAACAGTATTCTGGAGTAGCGAAAGAACACGGGCGTAAATACAACAGCACCCACTGAAATCGATGCAATATAAACCCAGTCGGAAGGGTCGAACAAAAGATACATAAACAGCCAGATTCCGATCAGTAGCGCCACATTGAACGCATAACTGACAAACATAGCACCGTAATAAAATCCTGGCTCAGGTGCGAAATTTGCGCCACAGTGAGAGCAATGTGAATTCATCTCGGCAAACTTTGCCGTATGCTTTAAGGAGTATTTAAACATATTGCCTTTTCGGCAACGGGGGCACTTACCGTAAAGAAGCGCGCTTCTCAAGGTTGGCGTTGTTGCGTGCATTTTTACTTGTTTTATACCAGAAGTATCCAATAACTAAAACCGCCAGGTACGGCGCAAAGAAAAGGTACATGATCCCAAAGTTAATTCCTGCAGCAATACCTACATTTCCATTGCTCAGGTTATTTTCCAAAACAGCACTGCACATCGCGCATTGAGCAAACGCTTCGCCGGCACCTACTACGAATACAAGAATTATAACCAGAATCGTTTTCATATCACGTGTAATACGGGCTAATCATGATGTAAACGATAACACCCGTTACGGCTACATACAACCAGATCGGAAACGTAAATTTAGCCAAAGCTTTATGCCTTTCAAAATTGGCCGCCAACGCCCTCGAAAGTGTGAAAAGAACAAGGGGTGTAATGATCACAGACAAGAGGATGTGGGTAATCAAAATAAAGAAATATACGTAGCGCAACGGTCCTTGTCCACCATAGGAGGTGGAATCACTGGTCATGTGATAGGTCACGTACATCATCAGAAAAGTAGCTGACAACCCAACACAAATCTTCATTAAACGCTCATGCAGCAACCTCTTTCCATTTTTAATGGCAAGTACTGCTATGACCAGGATAATCGCTGTAATGCCATTGATCGTGGCATAAATAGGGGGCAGAAAAGTAAAATCATAACCCTCAACCTTAACCTGAAATAAAACCGCTACCGCAATAGGAATGATAATCGAAAGTGTGATAATGAGCAGCCGGTAAGGCTCTTTATTATTTTCCATTGCTAATATTTTTTCAAAATAATATCCAATTCTGTACTCAGCCGGTCTACTTCATCGCGGTCTGAAGACGTGTATTGACCACGAATTTTTGTCCTGTCCATAAGAACAATATCAATCGCAGGTCCGATCAACAAACTACATGTTAAGTTCAAGGTATCCTGATCAATCTTCACCAATTTCACACCGTCTTTTCCAAGGGAAATGCCTTTCTCGATCTCGTTGATATTTCCGGCGGTCGCACCAAGTACCTTTTCATCCATCTCATAGAAAACAAGCAAGAGACTATCTTGTTCTGAATTTGACGAAAGTGTGCTGAACAAATTTGACGGCAATGTATATGGAGTACTGACTTCCGGGCATCCGGCAGGAACGATAACCTGCTCCTGAAAAAGTGGAGCTACTGCAAAAGTATTCGAACCAAACATTTTAAGAAATGTATAGATAAGACCCGGGAGCAGAAGCGCAACAAAAAGAAAAATGAGTTTCTTATTCATCTGTAAATAAAAAAGGCTAAAGTCATTTCAACCTTAGCCTTTTTCAATATCAATAAGGAGTTATTTCAGAAAGTTAACATTTGCGAATTGCATGCCTTCGTAAACAAATGCCACCAACATCCACACGATGAAAACCAGTGGTATCAGAATTGACCAGATCAACACTTTTGCTTCATAACGCAAGTGCATAAACTCGCCGACAATGTAAGCTGCTTTTACAATAGTCATACCCACAAAGATGGATGTCTTTAATGTTCCGGCATGCATACTGAAAGCAACGATAAATTCAAAAATAGTGATGACCAACAATATGCCTGCTGTCTTCCACAACAACTTGATTTTTTCTTTGTCCGGAGGAAGTACCGTTACTTGTGGTTCGTGACCGTGATGTGCCATGATATTCTGATTTTAATATTTTGAATGTTAAACCAAATAATAGAATGTGAATACAAATACCCACACCAGATCTACAAAGTGCCAGTATAAACCAACCTTTTCTACCATTTCATAATGCCCTCTGCGTTCGTAAACTCCGGTTACTGTATTATAAAAAATCAGGAAGTTTAACATCACACCACTGAATACATGGAATCCATGAAAGCCTGTGATGAAGAAAAAAAAGTCGGCAAAATCAGGAGGACCATATTGATTGATATGAAGGTTTGCACCATAAACTTCTTTATCTACCCATACTCCGTTTATAAATTCTTTTACAATCGTAGGTGTTTCCGTTCCGATAATGAAGTGAGTCCATTCCCAAGCCTGGCAACCCAAAAAGGTAAATCCTCCCAGGATCGTCCAGAGCATCCATTTCTCAACAGCTTTTCTGTCCATGCGATGACCTGCCTCAACCGCCAACACCATCGTTACACTGCTCATGATCAACACAAAGGTCATGATACCCACAAACACGAGTGGCAGCTCTACACCATGCAAAAACGGAACGGCATCAAATACTTTTTCAGGCACTGGCCAATAAGCGGGAGAGAATACATAAGATTCCAGTTCCCCGGTAAAGGCCGGATGTTGTGAACGAATCAATCCGTACGTAATCAGCAATCCTGAAAAAGTAAAAGCATCAGAAAGGAGGAAAAACCACATCATGAGCTTGCCATAGCTTGCGCCCATTGGTGATACTCCGCCATCCCAAATACTTCGTCCTGGTACGGTTGCTGTTGTTGCGGTAGTGTGTGCCATAGTTACAGTTTAATTATCGGGTCATTAGTAAAAAGACGAACAAATATAGCCAAAGAACACTCAAAAAGTGCCAATAGGTAAGACACATTTCCATCTGCGATAGCTTTTTGGAATGCACATTAAATTTAAACGCAGCACCTAAAACCACGAATAAAAATACCACGGCGCTCACCACATGAAGTGCATGAAGACCTGTAATAATGTAAAGAAATGAGCCTGAGGGATTTCCTACCAGATAGATGCTGTTTAGCACGAGGTCTTTCCACGCCATAAATTGACCCACAAGGAAAGCGACACCAAAAATTGAGGTGAGTACAATCCATAACTTTACTTTCTGAAGGTCGTCTTTTTTTGCAGCGATATATGCCAATTGCAATGTGATGCTGCTCAGAATTACAATCACCGATGTAACATAAAACAATTGGGGTAATTCAAAGTATACCCAATTTCCTTCCGCTTCACGCACGATATAGGCGGAAGTCAATGAAGCAAAAAGCATGACTACGCTTGCAATGAAAAGCCACAGTGCAAATTTCTTCGGATGCATGGAGAGCGGCTTCTGCGGCTCTTCGATAATTTTAAATTCAGTTGTCGTCATCTCAATCAATTCACTTTATCCAACAAATATGCGATCTGAACAATGGGCAGATACAAAAACGAACCAAACATAATTCTCACTGCTGACTTGCGGCTGCCCGTCTTCATGAGCGAAAATGTTTGTGCAAAGAATGCAATACCACAAAGGGTGGCTACAATGGCAGAGTCAATTCCGGTAATTCCAAATTTAGCGGGCAGTAATCCAAGGGGAATCAGGAACATGGTATACGTCATGATCTGAATCGCAGTATTCAAATCTTTACCGCCTCCCGATGGAAGAAGTTTAAATCCGGCTTTTTTATAATCGTCATCCGCTACCCAGGCAATCGCCCAGAAGTGCGGAAACTGCCAGATGAATTGTATACCAAAAATAATCATCGCTTCATGTGAGATCACGCCCGTGGCAGCAATCCAACCTAACAACGGAGGCAACGCACCAGGAATAGCCCCAACAAAAACAGCGACAGGCCCTACCCTTTTCAAAGGCGTATATACAAATCCATACAACACCATCGACACCAGCGATAAAGCAACGGTTAGTGGGTTCGTATATATCCAAAGTATCCATGTGCTGGCAAGCATACACAGGATCGTAAAAATTGTTACTTCTGTTTTATTCAATCGACCCGTGGGTAGTGGGCGACCTGCAGTACGTGTCATGATCTTATCCAGATCTGTTTCAATGATCTGATTGATGCATACCGAAGCTCCCGACATCAGAAAGCCTCCAAACGTTAACATGATTAAAGTTTCAATATTAACACTGCCTTTTACAGCGAGCATATAACCAAAGGCGCAGGAAAAGGCTACCAAAAAAGAAAGACGAACCTTCAGCATCTCCACAAATGCTTTTGCCTTGCTCAGGAGAAAGTAAAACTCGGATGCCTGGTTAACTTGGTTTGTTATCATGATGCTTCAGTAACTGCTTCTTCTCGAACACCAGAGCGGAAAATCATCAAAAGCTGAATGCCGCATATTACCGTCGCCAGTAAAAGATGTACAGGTTGAAGAAAGGGAGGAACTGCAAAATATCCCATCCAAACACCTGTAGCAGTTGATGCCAAAATTAAGATTATTACCACACGTGATAAAATGTTTTGCCCCCTAGTTTGCCTCAATTTTAAAAATAAAACGAGGTTTAGAATGAATACGAGAATGGAGAAAGACCGGTGTATTAAAAACGGGACTCCAACGCCTAAAATCCATTCATTTCGGGGCAAAGACGATCCGATTTGATCAATTGCCTCCCGAACTTCAGTGCCCAGAAACACCTGTATAAACATTACCAAAAAACAGGCCCACAAGAGCAGCCTTTGACCCTGTGGAATTATCCCGATTTCCTCTTCAGAATGGCCACTGATGTGAAATAAGTAAACCAAAAGGCCAACGATGACCAACGCCAGGAACATATGCACGGTGATCGTCCATGTCGTCAGGTTGGTAGACACAACAATGGAGCCGAACCAGCCCTGAAAAATTACTCCCACTAAGGTCGCCAAGGATAGCCAGAAGACAGGAGGTTGAGATCGTCTGAACTTCAATGACCTTAAGAACAAAACAATAATAAAAAAGCCAATGATGACACCTGCGACCCGGTTAAGGTATTCGGTCCAGGTTCTTGCACTGTTGAAATCCGATTCAACCAAAATGGATTTATCGTTTAATACGCTATTGGCAGTCTCTGAAAAACCCAGCGCACTCAAATAGTTGGCAAATTTTTGATTCTTCTTTTCGCGGAGGGCTGAATAGGTCTCTTTGTAATTGGCCGGAAGCTGATCCTCAGAAGTTGGTGGCACCCATCGCCCAAAACATCGGGGCCAATCAGGGCATCCCATGCCTGAGCCCGTGCTTCGAACCACGCCACCGACAAGAATTAAAATAAAAACAGCGATCAGGGTTGATAAGCTTAGCTTATGAAATGCCCTGATCGCTGCTGGGTTCAATTGAACTCTTATTCTCTAATGATGTTTCTTGTCTTCGATGACAATCGCTCCGCCATTTTTCATCTCGAGTTTAATCTGCTCATTTTCATAAGGCAGATTTGATTCGGGAGTTTCAGAATACGGAATATGCTGAGGAATGAAATCTTCTTTAGCACCTGGCTTACTGTAATCGTATGGCCAACGGTATACAGAAGGAATTTCCCCAGGCCAGTTACCGTGTTGAGGAACACGAGGTGTAGTCCATTCCAACGTAGTAGAATTCCATGGATTTGCGGGAGCTTTCTTTCCACGGAAAATACTGTAGATGAAATTGAACAGGAAGATAAACTGCGCAGCGAATGTGATGATCGCAGCAATACTCACCAACATATTCAGATCGGCAAATCCCTGGAAGGTTTCAAAGTTCGTCCATGAATAATACCTTCTTGGAAACCCTGCGATACCAATGTAGTGCATAGGGAAGAACACCATGTAGACACCAATGAATGTGAGCCAGAAGTGAATGCCTCCCAGTCTGTCATCCATCATTCTTCCGAACATTTTCGGGAACCAATGATAAACACCTGCCAGCATACCAAAGAATGATGCACTACCCATTACAAGGTGAAAGTGAGCAACAACAAAATACGTGTCATGCAATTGGATGTCAACAGCGGAGTTACCAAGGAAAATTCCTGTGATACCACCGGTCAAGAAAAACGATACAAGACCAATCGAGAACAACATCCCTGGTGTAAACCGTATGTTTCCTTTATAAAGTGTCGTTACATAGTTAAAAATCTTTACAGCAGAAGGCACTGCAATAATCAGCGTGAGCAAGGTAAAGATCGAACCCAGGAAAGGATTCATACCTGTTACAAACATATGGTGTGCCCACACCACGAATGATAAAATGGCAATGAATAACATGGAACCCACCATCGCTTTATAACCAAAGATCGGTTTGCGGGAATTCGTGGCTATAATTTCTGAAGTGATCCCTAACGCGGGCAACAACACAATGTATACTTCCGGGTGACCTAAGAACCAGAACAAATGTTGAAACAATACGGGGCTACCACCTTGATTTGGCAGCGCCTCACCACCGATATAGATATCGGACAGGAAGAAACTTGTACCAAAACTGCGGTCGAAGATCAACAATAGGGCTGCACCGAAAAGTACAGGGAAAGCAAGAATACCAATAATGGCCGTGAACGTAAACGCCCAGATAGTCAGTGGCATTTTTGTAAATGACATACCCACGGTGCGCATGTTGATCACCGTACTTACATAGTTTACACTACCCAACAGCGAGCTCACAATGAACAGCGCCATCGACACGAGCCATAAGGTCATACCGAGCCCTGAACCTTGTATCGCCTGAGGCAAAGCGCTCAGCGGAGGATAAATAGTCCATCCACCAGCCGCAGGACCAGTAGACAAAAATATTGAGGTAAACATGACACAGCTCGACAGGAAAAAGAACCAGTAAGAAAGCATGTTCATGAATCCTGATGCCATATCCCTTGCTCCTACCTGAAGTGGAATTAGAAAATTACTGAAGGTTCCGCTCAAGCCGGCTGTTAACACAAAGAATACCATGATGGTACCGTGCATGGTCACAAGTGCCAAATAGAACTCCGAATCAATTTTACCTTCTGCTGTTAGCCAGCCTCCTAATACAGGACGCAACCATTCCAGGGAAGCCTCCGGAAATCCCAGCTGAAGTCTGAATAACACAGACATTATACCACCAATCATTGCCCAGAAAATCCCTGTGATCAGGAATTGCTTGGCGATGATCTTATGATCCTGACAAAAAATATAGGAAGTCCAAAAATTACCTGCATGATGTTCATCGTGGTGATCATCATCATGGTGAACTTCGGTGTGTGCGTGTATATCTACTGTTGCCATCGTCTCTTAAATGTCTTAATGAATTGATACTGTTTGTACTGATCCTGCACCCGCGTTTTCGGTCGCAATACCTGACTTAATAATTGCCACTTCCTTTAATGCGGCCGGCACAAGCTTTAAGTAATCCGGGTTTTGCTTCAACCAGGATTCCTGAGAAGCTTTCCATTTTTCATATGCTTCCGGTTCATCCACCACTACTAAAAACCGCATGGAAAAATGACCCTTTCCACAGATCTCGGCGCAAGCCATCTCATAATTAAAATTGGGATTGCCTGTTTCCATACGCATGTCTTCCGTTGATTTCGTAGCGACAAACTTGAAACTCGTTTCCATACCCGGAACAGCATCCATCTTCACACGGAAGTGAGGAAGGTACACGCTATGCAAAACGTCTTTCGCCCTGATCTTCAACAACACTTCTTTTCCTTTTGGAATATGTAGTTCAAGGGATTTAAAATCATCAAATGAATTTTTGTCCGTAAGGTCCAATCCAAATTCATTAGACGCATCGATTAATTTATAGTTGTGATGTCCAAGTTGCTGATCCTTCACCCCGGGATAACGTGCCGTCCATGCGAACTGCTGCGCAATCAACTCAATAACTTCTGCATCGGGTTTTGCAGGACCGGTAATGTCACCCCACACATTTAACCCGCGGAAAATTAACAATGCCAATACGATGGCTGGAACAATCGTCCAGATCAATTCAAGTTTATGACTGTCAGGAAAGAATTCACCACGCTTGCCTTCTTTGTAACTGTACTTGAACGTGAACCAAAACATCACGATCGAGATGAGCACGAAGGCAAATATAGTGATCCACATGGTGATCCAGAAAAGGTCATCCGTAAGGACGCCATGCTCCGATGCAACCGGCAACTCATAAAGCTTAAAGTGGGCGATGGAATACCAAAAGAACAGAACTAAACTTCCTATCAAAAAGATCATGAACAAATATCCATGGATCGCATTTCCTGATTCAATGTCATCCTTTTTATTCTTCACCAATCCTACAAGATTTCCGATCCGGAAAATCATGAAGAGAATCGCGAGCACCAGAACAACACCTAAACCAATTATCCAACTCATAACGTTTACTTTAAAGAGTAATTTTCAAATCTTAAATGTGATGGTTTAAACTTTCTTCCATCATCGGGTCATGCTTCGCCACCAACTGGTTCTTCGACAATGCATTCAGTGTAACAAATAAGAACGCTGCCATAAATATACAGCCCAGTCCTATTTCAATAAATCCAAATGTACCCTGGTATTTCATGACACCCGGAGTGACCATGTTAAAGAAGTCGAACCAGTGTCCAATAATAATGATCGGACAAACTACTTTCAGCATCGTCATTTGACGCTTTGAATCTCTTGTCATCAATAACAGGAATGGAAGAACAAAGTTTAAGATCAGGTTGAGATAGAAGATCCAGCTATAAGGAGCCACTGCTTTGCGTTGAATGAAATACACAGTTTCTTCAGGAATATTTGCATAGTAAATCAACAGGAACTGACTGAACCAGATATAGGTCCAGAAAATACTGAATGCAAACATAAATTTTCCAAGGTCGTGCAAGTGATTACCATTTACCATTTTCAGATAGCCAGCATCCTTGAGCGTAACAACAATCAATGTAATCATCGCCAAACCGGTTACCCACCAGCTTGCAAAAACATACCATCCGTTCATGGTACTAAACCAATGTACGTCAATGCTCATAACCCAATCCCATGCAGCAATCGATGATGTGACTCCAAAGATTATCAGAAATATCGCTGACAATTTTCTTGACGTATACCAGTGTTGCGTAGATCCGTCAATATCTTCAGCCAGCATTTCCTTCTTAATCAAGATAAAGAACACATACCACAGGGAGAAGAAAATCACCATGCGCGCAATGTAGAATAGCGGGAACGTTCCTGCTGCCAGCGGCCAGAAGAAAAAACCGCTTTTACCTTTAAGCACTTCATCCGCTTCAGGACCTGTGTACAAGTCACCGTGTGTCCAATGAAATACGTCTCCTTTAACAACAAACCAGGACACAAGCATTAAAACACCAGCAATAGGTATCCAATGTCCCATGGCCAATGGAATTCTCTTAATCGGTGCAGACCAACCTGCCTGAGCCGCATATTGAATAGCAATGAAAAACAGTCCTATGATTCCAAGTCCGGTAAAATACACGTTGTTCATCCACAATGAGGTCAATACTCTTTTCAACCACAACGCAGATTCAGCATGATGCTCACCTGCAGCAGCAGCAGCTTCGTGATGCTCTTCACCTTCCTGAACCGTAGTTGCTTCAGTACTTGCAACAAGGTTTTTCTGTACAACGGCCGAGGCATGTTCTGCGGCTTCATGGCCACCTGACTGTGCCATGAAAATACCAAGCACTAACAAGACTACACCAGCCAGTGCAAGGAAAAGCAGGTTGCGTTTTGTACCTCCTAAGAAATCGTATTTTTCGTCAGCTATCATTACTTTATAAGCTCAAATTATATACTAATCGTTAACTCAATCTTCTGTTCAAATTACTTTTGCAGCGTCTTTACGTACTTCGCAATCTTCCAGCGATCTTCAGGGCTCACCTGAGAACCGTGCGCACCCATCAGTCCTTTTCCATGGGTGATCACATGGAAAATATGACCTTCTGTGATTTGCTTGTAAGCATCTCCTGTAAGGTTGGCAACGCCTGCATACTTATCTGCAACTTTTCCATCTCCCATACCTTTGGCACCATGACAATGCGTGCAATAGGTATTGTACAATGCCTTCCCACTGGCCACAACGGCTGCGGTTGAGTCCAACGGATTTTTCATGGACTCAGACATTTCAATATTCTCTTTCGGAATGCGGTATGGCAACCATCCCTGACCATTACGCTTTACCGTGTTCGGTGCAGGTTCACGCATGTTCATGCGATGAGGATTGTACTTGTTCGAATTGAAGAACTCCCCTCTGCCGTTATCCAATGAGTTTACAAATTTACCAGCGGATTCATCTGTAATCTGAGACAATGGTTCATACGCTACCGAGTGGTACATGTTGGGAGCATATTCCTTGCCTTGATTATCGCCATGAGCCGTGCAGCCTGCGAGTATAACAGCGGCTGAAGTGCCCAATATCAATGTCTTTATCAATTGCATAGTGTGCATCGAATAGTTAAAAGTTCTTGTCGTTTACTTCCTGTGCACCTGAATCCTTCAGAATGCTTTTCAATTCTTCCTTACTGAATTTATTTGTAGCAAGGTCGATCGCCATAATGTGTTTATCGTCTGTGCTGCGAATGTCAAACTGACGCGGCCATTTGTAAGGCTTCATATCACTTGCAATAAAGAATGTACCCACCATTCCGAATGCAGAAAGCAGTACCGTGAACTCAAATGTAACAGGAATGAAAGGTGGAAGTGAAGCGAAGTTCTTTCCGCCAATGATCATCGGCCAATCAAAACCCAGCATCCAGATCTGTGTAAACAACGCCAGCGATGTTCCGGTCAATCCGAAAAGAAATGCTGCCTTTGGTAATCGTGAACGCCTGTAACCCAGCGCATCATCCAATCCGTGTATCGGGTATGGAGTGAATACCTCATGGATTTTCACACCCTTATCACGTATCTTCTCTACGGCGTGCAACAGCACATCTTCATCGTCAAATACGCCTACCACAAAGTTTTTATTGCTCTCCATAATGTATCAATGCTTCTTTTCAGATGATGATTTCAAAATACTTTTTATCTCGGCCATATTCACCACAGGGAAGAACTTGGCAAACAACAGGAATGCTGTAAAGAAAAATCCAAACGTAAAGATGTATTCCCCAACATCATATATGGTTGGATAAAACATCGTCCAGCTTGATGGCAGATAATCACGGTGAAGTGATGTTACAATGATTACAAATCGCTCAAACCACATTCCGATATTCACAATGATCGAAAGCACGAATGTCGCCACAATGCTTGTTCTGATTTTCTTGAACCAGAAGAGTTGAGGTGAAATCACATTACAGGTCATCATGGAAGCATATGCCCACCAGTATGGACCGAGTGCTCTGTTCCAGAATGCATACATTTCTCCGGGAACCCTGCCATACCAGGCAATGAAAAGTTCAGTGATGTAGGCAACACCCACAATTGAACCAGTGATGATGATGATGATGTTCATCAATTCAATGTGGTAGATGGTAATATAGTCTTCCAGTTTAAAGAGCTTTCTTGTGATGATCAACAAGGTCAACACCATAGCAAATCCCGAGAAGATCGCACCGGCAACGAAGTAAGGCGGGAAGATTGTTGTATGCCAGCCTGGAATGATTGACGTTGCAAAGTCCATCGATACAATGGTGTGAACTGAAAGTACAAGGGGTGTAGAAAGACCTGCAAGAATCAAAGCCACAGATTCGTATCTGCTCCAGGTACGTGCAGCACCATCCCATCCAAAGCTAAGTGCATTGTAAATGGTTGCCCTTGTTTTATCGCCCATGGTGATCGCTCTGTCGCGGATAACGGCGAAGTCTGGAATAAGTCCCATGTACCAGAATACCAATGAAACCGAGAAGTATGTTGAGATAGCGAATACGTCCCAGAGTAGCGGTGAATTGAAATTAGCCCAAAGGGAACCGAACGCATTGGGTAGCGGGAACGCCCAATAGAATCCTAACCACAAACGACCCATGTGCGCAAAGGGGAACGTAGCAGCACAGATAACGGCAAAGATCGTCATCGCCTCAGCGGCACGGTTGATCGACATTCTCCATTTTTGACGGAACAATAAAAGGATTGCTGAAATCAATGTACCCGCGTGACCAATACCGACCCACCACACGAAGTTCGTGATGTCCCATGCCCAACCTACTGTTTTGTTCAACCCCCAGGCCCCAACCCCGGTCCAAAGCAGATAACATAAAGAGTAAAAACCCACACCAAGTAGCGCAAGCGAAAAACCAAAGGCCATCCACCAGCTTCGTGTTGGTTTTCCCTCTACTTGTTTACTGATATCGTGCGAAACATCATGCACGGTTTTGCCACCGGTAATTAACGTTTCGCGTAATGTTGAAGAAACTTGCATAAGATCGTTTATCCTTTATTCGTTGTAAGCCTGAATTCTCAAGCTGTTCTTGTTTACTACTATTAAGCGTTTTCTTTCTCTTTGTCCTTATTCCTGATTTTTCTCAGGTAGAAAATATTAGGTTTCACTCCTATTTCTTCCAACACGCGATAAGCTCTTGGGTTTCCTATTTTCTTATCGATGCTGTAAGGCTTCTTCTCATCCGCTGGAGATATCTGCAACAGCTTGGCAATTTTACTTTCAGGATCATTCATGTCACCAAACAGGATTGCTCCCGACGTACATGATGCCTGACATGCTGTTACTATTTCACCGTCTTTCACAGTTCTTCTTTCCTTCTTTGCCGTAAGCTTGCCTGCCTGGATACGCTGAACGCAGAAAGAACATTTTTCCATGACACCTCGTGAGCGAACGGTTACATCCGGATTTAATACCATGCGTCCAAGATCCGTATTCTGGGATGGATTGGACTGATAGAACTGCTGATTATCGTGGTACTTGAACCAGTTGAAACGTCTTACTTTATAGGGACAGTTGTTCGCACAATAACGTGTTCCGATACAACGGTTGTAGGTCATTTGATTAAGTCCTTCTGTGCTGTGCGTTGTCGCGGCAACAGGACAAACTGTTTCGCATGAAGCGTTATTGCAATGCTGACACAACATGGGTTGGAATACCACTTCAGGATTTTCTGCAGCTTCTTCCATTTCCTCGTATGATTCGGCAGTTTCAGGACTGCTGTAGTAACGATCGATACGCAACCAGTGCATTTCTCTTCTGCGTACTACTTCATCCTTACCAACAATCGCTACGTTGTTCTCTACATTACATGCTACCACGCAGGCACCACAACCAGAACAGGTGTTCAGGTCAATGGCCATACCCCAATAGTGATTTTTATACTCGTGACCCTTCCACATGCTCAATGTGCTTGGCTCCACTTCCTCGTCCCACTTCGTGACCTTCGTTTCGTCTCTTCCAGCAAAAGGGTTTGTCTTAAATTCAGATAACACCGATTCCTGAATTACATTTTGACGACCCATGTAAGTCTGGTGAATTTGAGTTTGAGCGATTTGAAATGCTTCTTCTGTTTTTTCTACTTTAACATCAGAAGTAATCGCATAGCTCAAGGATCCATTTACCGTACTGATGAATGGATACACGTTGACACCAATGTTCTCTGCTACTTTACCCACCTTCGTTCTTCCGTAACCGATCGCGATCGATAATGTTCCAGAAGCCTGACCGGGTTGAACCAATGCTGGTAATTTTATGGGTTGCTTTCCGCTAACAGTAATGGTAACATATTGTGTTCTACCCTCTACATCACTCACAAGACCTAATGTCGTAGCATCTTTTTGTGAAATTGTCACATAGTGATCCCATACCGCCTTGGTGATCGGATCAGGAAGCTCTTGCAACAATGGATTATTTGCCTGTGAGCCATTGCCTACACCGTAGCTTTCAAACAACACAATTTCAAAACCTGTATTCGTCGCTTTGTAATTTGATGCAATGGCCTGCGCTGCTGCTGAAACATCACCTCCGAACGAAACGGATTTCGAACCGGCCGCTGTTGATTCATATACACCATTATACAGACTCTGATCCCAGAAAGTCTGGAAGCCTGTGGCAGCATTATTAAAGAACCATTTTCTCCAATTCTCTTTTACGAAAGTGAAGTAGTCAACATCAGTTCCACCAGCCCAGATCATGAAGCTCTCCTGTGCGTGACGTGTTTTGAAAATCGGGGTAATCGCAGGTTGTGTTAAGCTGTAACTTCCTGGCTTAGGTTCAACATCATTCCATGATTCGAGATAATGATGATCCGGAGCTTTGTATGTTACCGATGAACCTGTTTCATCTTCCGTATACGAAGTTGATATTGTAAGTGCAGCGCCTTTCAGTGCTTCGGCTATGGTTGCTCCTTGCGGATAATCATATACGGGATTACAGTTATAGAAAATAACGGCCTTTACTTTTCCGCTTTGCAAATCACTTACAAAGGCAGACATCAACTCATCATTTCCCTGACGGAAGTTCGTTGGTGAACCTGGAAGAATTAATGTGCCGTAGCTACCTAACAAATCGTTGATAGCATTGACAAGAAGCTGAACACTCTTGTCATTGGATCCACTTACTACGAGTGCCTTACCTTTATTCGACCAAAGTTCTTCAGCAGCTCTTTCAAGATGTGCGATTTTATCAATCGATGCTGATGTGGCAGCCTTACCTGCTTTACCTGCAATCAGGTTATACAGTTGCGCTACTACCAATCCTTCCTGCGAAGGCTTGATCATGGTTCTGTAATCTGCATTGGCACCTGTAAGTGAGAAGCCAGATTCAAACTGGTAATGACGTGACATGTCACGTTTTTCTTCACTCACTTCACGTGTGGCAGCGTATTGTTTTGCGAATTCTATAGGCGATACCCATGTGCCAAGAAAATCTGCTCCGATGCTTACAATGGTTGCTGCTTTGCTGAAGTCGTAAGAAGGGATAAAGGCAGAACCAAAAGATTCTTCATTTGCCTTGAGGATACCATAATTTGATACCTGATCGTATTGAACGTGTTGTGCGTTGTACTTTGCTTTGAATTGTTCAAGTGCAGCTTTTGTGCTGGGACTCAAAATTGTATTGCTGACGATGGTGATCTGACCACCTGCGGCGGCTACTTCCTGTAATTTTGCAATTACTTCTTTGTCAATATTTTCCCAATCGGAATTTTTATCTGCGATCTTTGGACCACGAAGTCTGTAGTTGTCATATAATGAAAGTACGGAAGCTTCTACCTGAGCGCTTGTACCACCATTGGTTACTTTAGACAAACTGTTTCCTTCAATCTTGATCGGACGACCTTCACGAGTCTTTACAACAATGCTGCAATAGTCGCCTCCATTCAGGTACGACGAAGCATAATAGTTAGGAATACTTGGATCAACATCAACCGGTTTGTTCACATAAGGAATTACCTTACGGATCGGAGCTTCGCAGGCTGCCAACGATGCAGCGGCTACACTGAAGCCCATCATTTTCAGGAAATCTCTTCTTGAATGTCCGGGATCCTGTTCAACACCAAGATCAACAAATTCTTTGTCCGCATGCTTTACATAATGCGGATCATTTTTAAGTTGCTCAAGGCCCTTCCAGTATGTCTTTTTAGAATTACTCATTGGATATCGAAATCGTAAACGTTATACTATTAATAATGGCATTTGGCACATTCCAAACCTCCTATGTCTTCTACTTTCATGGCACTCTTTGAGTCATGAAGCTGGAGAAGTTTATCATAGTAAGCATTGTCTTTGGTGTTGACGTCTGTCTTTCTGTGACAGTCGATACACCAGCCCATGGTGAGTAAAGAATATTGTTTTACCACATCCATTTCCTGGATAGGTCCGTGACATGTCTGACACTCTACTCCTGCTACGTTCACGTGCTGTGAGTGATTGAAGTATGCTAAATCAGGGAGGTTGTGGATACGCACCCATTCGATGGGGCGGTTATTTTCTATAGCGGCATAGATCTTGGCGATTTCACCTTCACCTGTGTTTGTGCCTTTCTTGATTTGAGAGTGGCAGTTCATACAGATATTGGGAGAAGGAATATTGGCATTCTTGCCTTTCATTGCTCCGGTGTGGCAATACTTACAGTCAATTTCAAACTGACCTGCGTGAATTTTGTGAGAGAATGCAATAGGTTGCTTGGGTTGATAGCCTTGCTGAACCCCGATCGAATAAAGTCCGTCAATAACAGTTTTAAGTCCAACGGCTGCTACAAAGAATACGACAATGAAAATGAAACCACGGCTTCTCAGCACTGAAACTGTCGTGAAAGGAGCATGAACGACTTCTTTGTCTTCTTCGGCAAGGTCTTTTTGGTCCAGGTATTTCTTTAAGATGTTGATGATCAATCCCAGGATCACCAGGAGTAATACAAGAACAAGGAATAATCCAATTATAATAATCGTGAGGTATGAGGAAGGAACTCCGCCAGACTGTTCTCCACCGGCTGCGGCAGTCGTTGCCACCACGGGAGCATCCACTTTATTTTCTTCAGCCTTTACATAAGCCAGAATATTCATGATCTGCTCATCCTTAAGGCTGGTGAAGGCAGTCATCTGGCTCTTGTTGTACTCAGCATATAATTTGTTTCCGTATTCGTCTCCGCTGGCGATCACTTTGGACGAATTGTGAATCCAATCCTTGATCCAGCTGATGGATGGAGCACGACCTTCGATGCCAGCAAGGGCAGGACCTACCAGTTTTTCCTTAACCCGGTGACAGGATTTGCAATTTGCATTAAATACTGCCTCTCCAGCGCTAATGGCAGCAGGGTCTGAAGAGATTTCCTGAGCGAAGGTGGATACGTTAAAGAGGGTGAGAAGGACGAAGGCGGGGATGATGTAAAAAGCGGGTATACGATACTTCATCATGATACGTTTAAACACTCCGGATTCTATACGGAGCGCACAAATCTACACCCGGAACGCATTATTTCAAACTTATTTAAATTTCTGGTGGGAATATTTGTCCACACAAAATCCTCACATCTTTCGATTTAATTATTTAGAATCATTATAAATAATACTACTTTATTTATCTCTTTAGTAAGATGGTATAACTCACTTCTAATGAGCAAAATCTATTTGATTGATAGATTAAAACTCAGAATGAACCCTGGATGAGTGTGATGTACGGAATGAAATTAGGAAAAGAGGTCAACAGGAAAATAGTTTTGAATTCATTCTTCACCGACAAGATTAAAGGAGGAAAATGGTGTTATCCGTCGAATCGCCATTGCTTTGTTGACTAATCGCTAATACTCCATCAAGAGAAATTTTTCCTATGTGATCGGTTGTTGACTACTTCGTTATTTGATCCGATGTACTTCTTAATAATAGGTATAGTCTTCAAAGGATAGAATTGGTTTCGCCCAAATAAAAAAAGAAGAGACTGCCCTTTCAGGCAGCCTCTCTAGAAAAAACACACAAAAACCTGTTACTTAATATTGAATGTTATCATACTCAAATTCCATATCCTCGTATTTCAGGAAGTCAATGCCGGGCATAATCGGTGCTCCGGGAGGCATGTCAGTCGGATCGGCAGGCTGAAATTTATCCGGTGTATTTTCAAATGCCCCGATCTGCGATAAAGCAAAAATCATATTTGCTTTTTGCTCTTCCGGCGCCGACCCAACCTTAGAATTTAAGTACTCCTTCAGTTGGCTTACTTTGAGCATGGCTTGTCCACGCACCACCTCCGATGCCGAAGCATTCGCTGCGAGTTGTAACAAATATTTAAGTGTAAGATTATTCACCATCGTTTGTAACTCACCGTGATATCCGGCGGGCAATGGAGCTTTCCATGTTTGCTCAATCAATTTATCACTCACTGCCAGGAAACCAGGTTGCTTGCTATCCCGTCCTTTGAATTCGATCAATCGTGCTGCTCGTTCTGCATTCAGCAACGAAGAAATCGCTTCACTCGCCGCGGACTCTGCTGCAGCTATCGGATCAAAGGTTGGTCCTGTCTTACCCGCAAACGTTTCAATACCGGCTGCATACCCTGTAGGACGTGGTGGTATTTTTGAAATCAATCCCTCGGGCAATGCCAAAGCTGTAGGAGTTACTGTTGCCATCAATGCATCGAACGCCTTCCATTGTTGTGCCGGATCTACCATCTTGGTTGGCACCAGCGCATCGCCTTTTGTAGCATGTGTGAAATACAAACCACCAATTGACTTCGCTACCGCTTCAACCTCATACCGGTGGAGTAAATAGATGGGCACCAGCACTTCTTCGATGGTTGACATGGGCTCTCCTTTGCGAATTGCATTTTCAGAGAACTTATCCAATGTAATTCTGCGAACTTTCATAAGCTTCTCCAGCTCGGCGATGGGTTCTGCGCCGTCATCCCATTGATGTGATGCCGGGTGAGTATATCCACCGATATCAGGAATATATTGGAAACCCAACTGGATCGTTTCATCCATGATTTTATCAAGTGCTGCATTTTCATCCGTTCCTTTAGGAAAATCTGCATATCCCCACATGATGGCCCGCTTATCCCATTCTCCAATACCTTTTGCATACGCATCGCTCAGGTCAATCGTGTTATCTGATTTTAATGTGATCTTAGGAAAAGGGTAATCCATCACCGACGCACGATCTTTTGGACTCGCGGCAAAGTTGTGAGTAAACCCAAGCGTATGACCAATTTCGTGTGCCGACAACTGGCGGATACGAGCCAATGCCATATCTTCCATTTGCTTTATGAATTTTGCTGACTCCTTATCGTTGGCAAAGGGTTGCAACAATCCCTGAGCAATCAAAAAGTCCTGTCTGTGTCTGTCGGATCCTAATGTTACTACACCTTTAATGATCTCACCTGTTCTGGGATCGGAGTATGATGCGCCAGAAGAAAATGCGCGTGGACTTCCTGCACGATTAATCCAGTTCACTACGTTGTAACGAATATCCATCGGATCTGCGCCTTCCGGTAATTCTTTCACCTGAAAAGCATCCTTGTATCCTGCTGCTTCAAAAGCCTGATTCCAAAATGCACCACCTTCAATCAATGCCTGCTTGATATTCGCTGGTGCTCCGCGGTCTATATAATAAACGATCGGCTCCACCGCTTCACTTACCCGCGCTGTGGGATCCTTCTTTGCCAAGCGATGACGTCTTGTAAACTTCTTTGTTGTAAGCTCGGTCATGGGTGTTGCAAAATCCATGTACGTGAACACATTGAAGCTTGTCCTTGGATCAAACTTTCTCATTTGATACCCTGCCGGAGGAAGTTCAACAAAAGACTGATGTTCTTTTACAGTAATTGCTGACATATCCGGTGCTGCCCCGCCTCCACCGCCGCCGCCTCGTCCACTACTAACAGCTCCGCCGGTAAATGTCAGTATCGCTTCGAACTCAGTATTCTTTGGAAAGTTTTTAGTGTTCGGCATGTATACCGCGGAGCGCGCATCATCAACACGATATGTTCCGCCTCCTCCACCGCCAGCAGGGGCACCACCACGCGCACCGCCACCGCCACCACCTCCTCCACCACCGATACCGCCAGCAACACCTTGTGCATCGCGAACGATAAACGATGTGATATCAATCAACGCTTTTGTTCCATCCGTAGCAACCGGAGTCCATGATCCGATCACTGATTTTGCAAAAGCATTTTCCACTGCTTTAATTTCATCAACATTGGTGGTTACTGCACGGTATGCATAGTTGGGTTCAACGAGAAAAATTTTAGGACCAACTTTTTGAAACTTGGCAATGTTGGTTGAAGCGCGACCTCGCTCAGCTCCACGGCCTGCACCATCTGTTAATGATGTGAAGTAAAGAAATTCGACATCCCACTTATCTACCTCGAGTAAAATCTTTCCTGTTTTCTCATCATAGTAGAAGGGAAAGTATCCTTCAAACTTTTTCAGGTCCTGGGTTGCAGAAGCCATGGTCACGGGCGCAGCAGGTGCACCACCTCGCCCACCAGGTTGCGCATAAGACAGTCCGCTGCAAGCGAGCAATCCTGCGATCATCAAGGTGCTTAGTTTAGTGTATTTCATTTTTTAGGTATGGTTTTGTTAGAATGATTAAGTCTCATTAATTAGGTACTGCGAGTTTGTTGCTTGCCAGTTCAGCAGCCGATACGGGCCACACGTAATTCACGGCAGAAACCGGAACGGAACCAGCAGACGCTGCCGCTGCTACCTTTCCCGGGAGAGGCAAGAGCAGTCGCTGTAAATCCAGTGTTCTGAATCCTTCTCCTAATAGTTCTATTTTTCGTTCCTGAAGAATCGTATTGATCAAAGCAGATTGAGTGGTGATGCTACTGCCCGGGAATACATATGCGGCATTGGATCTTTTTCGAACAGCATTCAGAAGATTGGTTGCCAAAGGAAGATTACCCTGGCGAGCTGCTGCTTCTGCGTAGTTCAATAATATTTCCGCGTAGCGAATTGTAGGTATATAATCATTATAGGTAGATGCTATTTTGAATTTACTCATCCAATAAAATCCAGTAGTTGCAGGCTGTTGAACAACAAAAGCTTTGCGTGCGTCCGTAGATGTTGTTGCAAAAACGGGATCGGAAGCTGTTGCTGTTGCGGATCTGTTCAAATAGTATTCTGCATTGCCGGGAGTGAACGTAAAGTAATACGCCATAGCACCGTTTTGCCCGCCAGGTACGTCCAACGTACTGAAGGGAAATGTAAGTATCGATTCAGGTCCGGTATAGCTGCCGGTGAAAACGTTCGTGACAACTGCTTCCAACCTGTTCGCCACGCCACTTGGAGCTTGAAATGTTGTTGTGCCAACAGCGATTTTACTGGCTTCAGTAACCACGTTTGCATATTCACCTTTAACAAGATAAACGCGGGTCTTCAAGGCAATGGCTGTATTACGATGCGCCCTTGTACTATTTAATACTGTAGTAGAATAGGTTAACGGCAAGCTAGTTTCTGCATCATTGAGATCTGAAATGATGCGATTGTATATCTCCGCGACAGTGCTTCTTTCCAAGTCATTATTTGCAGCGGAATTTTCTGCCTGCAACCGCAATGGCAACCCAGGGCTTACTCCATTGTTCTCAGCGTAAGGTCTTGCGTATAATTGTACCAAAGCAAAATAGCAGTACGCTCTCAGGAACTTTGCTTCTGCTACATAATTCGCATAGATGGCATCACTGACTTTATCTTTATTTGTTTCAAGGCCAGTCAAAAACACATTGATCCTGTTAATGGTGGCGAAGCCGGCACTCCACACGCTTGTAACTTCCTGCGTACTGGAGCTCACCGACTGTGTCCATGTGAGTTGACCTGTTTGCACGTTGGGCTTATTCATGAGAAACTCATCGGCACGCAACTCCTGAGTGACAATAAATCGACCACCTAATAGATTCCCGCTTTTTGCAGATGAATATAATCCATACACCTGGTTAAGAATACGTTCGGGAGTATCAAATGCATTGTCACTGGAGATACTTGTAATGGGAGACGTATTCAAAAAGTCTTCATCACAGGAACTTATCACGAATGCAAACAGAACAACGAGAAACATTCTTACCGTTCTATGCTGAGTTATTTTATAGCTGTTCATTGTTTTCAATTTTTAAGGTTGATTTAAAAACCAAGATTTAATCCAAACGTAAAGGCTTTGCCCGCAGGCATGGTGTTCTGGTCTCGACCCGATGCAGTGTTGGAATCTCCGTTGGAAGAAATTTCCGGATCAGCACCTGAATATTTGGTCCAGAGAATAAAGTTTGTAGCCGATGCATATACGCGGATAGAATTTATTCCAGATTTGGAATAAAGCATCGATGGAACGCGGTAGCCAACCGATACATTTCTAAGTTTAATATATCCTCCATTCTCAACATTGGCAGAGTGCATAAGCACTGATCCGCTTGCGTACTGATCATTGTAATGAAGCTTGGGCATATCGGTGACCTGGCCGGGCGTAGTCCATCGGTCAAGGATATCATAGGTGTTGTTGAAAAAGCGATTATCCAGATTGGTGGCTCGTGTTCCATTGTACATCTTGTTCCCCAGGGAATAAGTGAAATTCACACCGAGATCAAAATCCTTATACGAGATGGTATTATTTAATCCACCATAGACCTTAGGAGTTGAAACACCCACTACCCTTCCATCACCGTAAGCATCCATGGCCGGAGCAGTTGTTCCATCCAAATAGGTCCATTGCAAAGACCCGGAGGCAGCAGGGTTATACTGAACAACCTGGTCATTGCGATTTGTATATGTACGCAATCCATTTGCTGGATTAACACCAGGTGTTTCTACTACATAAACAGAAGCAATCGATTCGCCAACGCGTGTAATGTTCGAAACTCCCAAACCGCTTGACCAGATGTCGGAATTATTATTGGCTAACCCTGTAACCTTATTCTTGTTGTTGCTTAAATTAAATCCGATAGTCCATTTCAGACTTCCTCTGTTAATGGCTTTGTAGTCGATATCAAACTCGAACCCTTGATTGTACATCGAGCCCACATTGGTGGTGATGCTGTTACCAGGAATTCCTTTTGATGGTGCCTGCAATGCATCCAGCACCATACCATCGATGTTGTTTTTGTAATAATCAACATCAAGTGTGATGCGGTTGTTGAGGAATGAAAGGTTAACACCAAGATCGGTTTTCTTGCTTGTCTCCCATTGCAGGTTTCTGTTCCCTGTCTGTGACGGAGCCAGCGTTGTAGCGATACCTGCATAGGTACCTACAGCATAAAGATCAAGTGCAGGATAATTTCCAATGTTCACATTGCCCACCTGGCCATAGCTGGCACGCAACTTAAGACCGGAGATCACTGTACTTACCGGTGAGTTTTGGAAAAACTGTTCCTCAGAAACATTCCATCCTACTGAACCTCCACCGAAATTTCCGTATTTATTACCTTCAGACAACCCGGAGAATCCATCGCGCCTGAAACTGGCATTCAACAAATATTTTTTCTTGTAGTCATACGTTACATTCGAAAATAATGAGCGGAAAGCATTTTCTGTGAAGGCACCGTTTGAACCGCTTACGGTGGCCCATGAACCAGCAAAGTCTTCAAAGAATCTGTCGTTCAGGTTTTGACGGGTCACACTATATGATTCATTTGCCGTGTAGATATTCTCATACCCAACCAGCGCTGTAATGTTGTGCTTGGAAGCAATGGTTGTTACATAGGTAAGTGTATTCGTCCAGTTCGTTCTCTTGTTGCTGTTGTTTCCTTTCGTGGCCGAGCCATTACTTGAAAAACCACCCGCCTGATAAGGATTACTGAATGAACTATTTACCGTGCCCAGATCATTAAGACTGTAGTTGGTTTTCAGTCGCAAACCTTTAAGCAATTCAAGCTCGGCAAATACAAGCCCGATCATGGATGTACTTTGTGAGGTAAATTTGTCGTGCTGAATCTGTGGAAGAGGATTATAGTATCCTGTTAAAATTGTATTGGCACCATACCCAATCGAATTACCAACAATGTTATACGTTCCATCCGGATTGAGCGGGTCCAGATTCGGAGGTAGTACCATCGCTTCGCGGGCAAGATTATTCAACGCAAATGAACCTCCGCTCGTGAGGTTGGAATTGAGTGAATTGCTATATGAAAAGTTGGTACCGATCGTAAGTTTTTTGGTAAGCTTGTGGGTCAGGTTTACTCTTGCTGTAGCTCTTTCAAACGTATTTTTAACCATGAAGCCTTCCTGGTCGGTATATCCTAAGGATACATAGTACGAAGTAGCATCGCTCGCACCTGACACATTCACATTGTGATTTTGAGATACACCTGTCTGATACATCATATCATACCAGTCTGTGTCGACAATACCACTTCCATCCGGTTTTTCCTGTAACGCATACCCAGGCGCCAAACCCATGTTGACCATGGCTTCATTTTTGATCATCACGTAATCCTGAGCACCTAACACCTTTGGTATTCGACTAGGCCGCGTGTTAATTCCCACCCAACCATCATACGTTACTTTGGCTGCCCCTGGTCTTCCTTTTTTTGTTGTTATCACCACCACACCATTAGCAGCCCTCGAACCATAGATCGCTGTAGCCGAAGCATCCTTCAAAATATCCATGGATTCGATATCATTTGGGTTGAGCGCAGATAAAGGATTGTTTTCCGCTGAGTTCCCTACGTCACCGGTAAACGACGTAACTCCATCAATGATAATGAGCGGATAAGAACTTAGATTGATCGAGTTCGTGCCACGAATACGGAATACGGGTGCTGAATTCAATGCGCCTCCACTGGAGACCACACTAACACCCGCAGCCTGACCAGCCAGGGATTGGACAAAATTGGGAACAGGCCTATTCAGATTATCGACCTTAACGCTGGATGAAGATCCTGTAAACTCTGCTTTGCTTTGTGTTGTGTAGCCCGATACAACCACCTCACCTAACATAGCAATATCCTCTTCAAGTTTAATGTCCAATGCTGTTTGATTATTGATGGCCAGTTCAAACGTTTTATAACCAATGAATGAAACAATTAGATTGTCCCCACCGTCAGCGTTAACACTAAATTTACCTTCCGCATCGGTTGTTGTGCCTGATGCTGTGCCCTTAACGAGGATGCTTACGCCCGGCAACCCGGTGCCGGTTTTAGAATCTGTAATTTTACCAGTTATTAAATAAACCGGGGTGAGCAGGATATAATCATTCTTTTCTTCATACCCGATATGCCGGGGGCTTAACAATTCATGCAGAATCTCGCTGAGTTTTTTGCGGTCGGCCTTCATGGAGATTTTCTCTTCCAGATTGACGATGCTTCCGCTGTAAGCAAACTTTACTGAAGTTTGTTTTTCAAGTGAGAGCAGAACATTTTTTAGTGACTGACTTTCAAACTCTGCCGATACTTCCGTATCCAGTAATCCCTGGCCGAAGTCATCGTGTGCCAATGTCACTCCAACGAAGGCCATAGCGAAGGCGGCTTGTATAAGCGTTATGCGCATAATCCTCCAATAAACAGTAGAGTTTTTTTTCATAGTTTTGTAATGGGTTAAAATGGTTTTGTCTTTAACAGGGTGAATCATTTAACCCGCCATCATGTGGCGGTACCTGCAGGAGTGGTGCAAACACTCCTGCTTTTTCTCTTCTGTTTATTCCCTTAGGCGCTGCTTACATTTCCCGATTTCATAGTGGTTTCGTATTAAGGTTATTGTTAGGTTTCACAGTTAATTACATCCGTTGCCTTTTAAGATTATCTTATTTTCCCTGATATCATACTCGATCGCCAGCACGGATGACAGGATATCCAATGTTTTTACAAGAGACTGGTCGGTGAAGTCGGCCGTCACCACGCAATTGGCCAGCTTTGCATTTTCAAGCGATACCTGCTTATTGAATTTACCTTCGATCCTGCGAACAATTTCGTCCATGCGTGTGTCTTCAAAGTGCATGTTGTATTCGGTTCCTTCTACCGCAGCAATAGTTTCTTCCTTCAATGACTCCATTTTGGCAAGGTGTTTTTCCGCTTTATGATAGACAGCCTTTTCATTCGGTACGATCTGTATGGGATTAGCAATATCCCCCATGCTTTTTGTGGATGAGGACAATGATACCTTACCTGTGAGTACAACAACCTCAACATCATTTCCTCTTGATCGAATATTAAAGCTTGTGCCCAGCACAGTGGTTGTCAGATCACCACACTGTATCATGAAAGGATGCTTCGGATCCTTGGCCACTTCAAAAAGCGCCTCGCCTTGTAAGGTTACGTTGCGCGTTGCTCCATCAAATTTTGCAGGATATGTTAATGCACTGTTATTCTTTAACCACACAATACTGCCATCGGCAAGTAAAACTTTGTTGACGGTACCATCCACAGATGTTACTGAAAGATTCTGTGCTATTGCTGGCAATGTCGAAGGTGCTGATGTTCGGAACTTCCATGTTAAAACTGAAACAGCAACAATCAACATGATGCTGGCTGCAATCCGCCATGCCCACCGTGCAGAAGCACCTGCAGCCGCCTGCTGATTCAACTGATTGATCAGAACCTTACTGAATATTCTGTTCTTCAACTCTTGTTTATCATCGGCTGTCCAGAGTGGATGGATATTGTCTTTCGCCATATCCTTAAACCATTCGTCCATGAGTTGCTTTTCTTCACCAACCAGTTTACCCTGTTGGTAGCGCTCGAGAAGTTTGCTGAACCTGGGGTTGTTCTTCATCTTCTGTTTTTGATTTTTGGATTGCTCTGATTTCAATTTTTTTTCTGAACACGTTCCTTTTTGAACCACTGAATACAAAAACTTTTTATCGCAAACGATTTCAGTAACTTCTGTCTACGGTGTCTACAAGGAGATCGCTTCAGAACAGACCTACGCACACAAAAAATCATAAATATTTTTTTATTTTTTTTGAAATAATTTTTCATGAAGGTTTTCTTCATTTCCACTACAATAAATCGATTGTGGTAACTTTTCCATCATGCCGCGATAACATCATCAGCATCATGTAAGAGTCGTGTACCATTTTTACATATCAGCAATTGTCCTAACTTTAAAAAGAACAAAGAGCATAACCGTATGCAGTATCGCGCTGACCTCACAAACTTGTTTGCATTATTTAAAGAAGGTGACACGAAAGCGTTTGAAGCGATCTACGATCAGTACTCCGATCAACTTTTCCGTTATGTGTATAGTAGGGTAAAAGAAAAAGAGACCAGTGAAGAAATTGTGCAGGAGATCTTTGTATCACTATGGACCAATCGCACTGCCCATGAGATTCATCCTGCTTATCTCTTTGTTGCTGCGAAAAACAGAATCCTGAGTCACATGCGGTCGGCAAGAGTGAGAAAACAATTTGCTGTGGATTTCACCTTGTTTGCAGCCAGGCGATTGGACAACTCCAACGAGGAACTGATGAACCTTACCGATCTACAAGCCACCATTAAAAATACCATCCTCGAACTTCCGGAACATTGTCAAACCGCTTTCCGACTTAGCAGGATCGAACATGTTTCTACGAAGCATATTGCCGAACACATGAACATTTCGCCGCGTACCGTGGAGAATTATATTTCAAAAGCATTAAAATATCTGCGCGAATCCCTTTCCAGGACGATCGGCGATGATCATGAAAATATTTTTTTCTTTGGGAATAAAAAAGGGAACAAGTCGGTGAGCCATCAGGTTTAGACAAGCCTTAGTTAACCATCAAAATTTTTACTCGAGTTAGTTTTTGTCATGTGAAATATTCGTGCGCCCTCTGGATTTCTTTACATACCCCATATCCGTAGGCAACAACGATACATATACACTATCTCCTTCTTTGATTTGATGATTTTCCGTGTTTATAAAAATTGGCTTTCGGGCAATGGAAACTTCAAGTTCCTGATAGCTGCCAAAAAATTTTGTTCCTTTCACTTTTCCCTTCAGTCCGCGGCCTTCTTCCACCAACTTAAAATTTCCAGGCCTTACAAACAAAAGTTTTTTATTCGCCTTTAGTCTGAGCAAGGCCGAAAATGCCTTTGATTGTGTCTGACTCAGCAAATTATAACTCCCAAACAATCCGGCAACATACGTGTTCATGGGTTGCCTGTAAACTTTCTCTGGTGTTCCCTGCTGAAGCACTTGCCCTTCCTTCATCACCAGTACTTCATCGGCCCACGACAACACATCGTCCGGATCGTGCGATACCAGGATGCAGGTAATCTTAAATCGCTTTGAGATGTCGCGTATCACAGACTTAAGAATGCCGCGGTGAATGCTATCCAGTGTCGAGAACGGTTCGTCGAGGAGCAACAGTTTCGGTGATGCTGTAAGCAAAAGTGCAAGTGCAATTCGCTGACGCTCTCCTCCCGATAATTCTGCCGTATCCCGCTTTACGAGGTGAGCGATGTTACAGACTTCATACAACTTACGGGCGGCTTCTTCAGTGAGTTGATTGGAATAGGTAAGAATTTGCTCTACGCGCAAAAAAGGCGGCAGTTCAAAATATTGCGATAAATAAGCGATGCTTGGATGACCAGGCACTAACTTCTCATCAGCACTTTCAACACGCTTGTTTTCAATGCGCACTTCGCCGGCATCCTGCTGCACCAACCCGGCTATGATCTTCAGCAGGGTGCTTTTACCAGAACCGGTTTCTCCAGCAACAACGATATTCTGAAATTTCTTTTGGGTGAACCGAACATCCTTCACCACAAATTTCCCGTCAGCCAGCTTTGCAACTCCCGATACCTTTAAAAATGGCATGGGGTGGTGGCTTGAATAGGGCTTGTATTTCTTAACATATCACAAAAATAACGAAATGAAGTGATCATTACTGCTAAACTCAATCGTGTACACCGATCAACTACTAACTATTTACTAAATAATCATTTACGATTGCCTGATAAGCAATATCTTTGCGGCCCTGTCTACAAACAGGCAGGCTTATTTCAGAATATCATGATTTCAGTAGATGCAGTGACGGTTGAGTTCAACGGTTCAGCCCTTTTTAGCAATATCACATTCAATATCAACGAAAATGACCGCATCGCCCTCATGGGCAAAAACGGTGCAGGAAAATCAACACTTTTAAAGATCATCGCAGGAGTTAGTAAGCCCACGCGCGGAAAAGTTTCAGCGCCCAACGATGCTATCATTGCCTACCTGCCACAACACCTCCTTACGCACGATAATGCCACCGTTTTTGAAGAAGCCTCAAAAGCATTTTCAAAAATACTGGACATGAAAAAGAAGATGGACGAACTCAACCATCAATTGGAAACGCGCACTGACTATGAATCGGACGAGTATTCCAAAATCATCGAGCAGGTTTCGGAACTCAGTGAAAAATACTATTCCATCGAAGAAATCAATTTTGATGCGGAGATCGAAAAAACACTGATGGGGCTAGGTTTTTTACGTTCCGATTTCACAAGACCTACATCGGAGTTTAGTGGCGGATGGCGCATGCGCATTGAATTGGCAAAAATCCTTTTGCAAAAGCCGGATTTGATTTTGCTCGATGAGCCAACCAACCACATGGACATTGAGTCGATCCAGTGGCTTGAAGATTTTTTGATCAACAATGCAAAGGCCGTGATTGTGATCAGTCACGATAAAACGTTTGTGGATAATCTCACCAACCGCACCATCGAAGTAACGATGGGTCGCATTTACGATTACAAAACCAACTACACGCATTATCTGCAACTGCGTAAAGAAAGACGCGAACAACAGCAAAAACAATTTGACGATCAGGCCAAAGAGATTGCCGATATTCAGGGATTCATCGATCGGTTCAAAGGCACGTATTCTAAAACGCTGCAAGTACAATCGCGCGTGAAGATGCTGGAGAAGATTGAGATCGTTCAGGTGGATGAAGTGGATTCGTCTGCGCTGAATCTGAAGTTCCCTCCTGCCCCACGTTCAGGAAATTATCCCGTGATCGCCGAAGGCCTGACAAAAAAATATGGTGATCATGTGGTGTTTAAAGATGCATCCCTCACCATCGAACGGGGAGAAAAAATTGCGTTTGTTGGAAAAAATGGGGAAGGAAAATCAACCCTGGTGAAAGCCATCATGGGTGAAATTGACTTCGAAGGAAAACTTCAAGTGGGTCACAACAGTTTGATCGGTTATTTCGCACAAAACCAGGCTTCACTATTAGACGAAACACTTACGGTATTTCAAACCATTGATCAGATTGCTGTGGGCGACATCCGTACCAAAATCAAAGACATCCTGGGAGCCTTTATGTTCAGTGGCGACAACATCGACAAGAAAGTAAAAATGCTTTCCGGTGGTGAGAAGACACGCCTTGCGATGATCAAACTTTTGCTGCAACCGGTAAACCTGTTGATCCTTGATGAACCTACCAATCACCTGGATATTAAAACCAAAGATATATTGAAGGATGCACTGAAGGCGTTTGACGGAACGCTCATCCTCGTAAGTCACGACCGCGATTTTCTTGATGGTCTTGCCAACAAAGTATTTGAGTTTGGCAACAAACGCATCAAGGAACATTTTGAAGACATCAATGGATTCCTTCGAAATAAAAAGCTCGAAAATTTACGCGAGATCGAACGAAGCACGAAGTAGATGAACACTGGGTCGATAGTCCATGGTCCATGGTCAACGCCATGTTGCAAACCTTAGCTATGGACTATGGACCATGGACCATCGACTATGGGACAGCACGTCATTGATAGAATTACAACGATGTGTAAAAATTTCCCGGCGTTTGGGTATTTACTGCTATTCTGAAACTATGGCAGGCTTTAAGCTTTGCTGAATTTTAATGATCCTTTGTATCTGAAGGGCCAGTTCTCCGTGGATCTTGTCATTCAACACATTGATTTTATCCAGTTTTTCCACTACCTGCAGTCTTTCGAAACCGTTCAGTGATTCATCTTTTTCGAAAAATGACTCCAGGTCACTAATTCGCTCATCAATTTGAATCACCGCCGTAAGAATATTTTCTCCATACGAAGATTCAATGCTATCGAGGTTAAAATACACATTTTCCATAAGGCAGGTTTTTCATTTCGTAGTTGAAAAAACTGTGCCAAAGGAATCGACCAGGGAATCAGTTTAAGATTATGGCATTGGACCAAAGTGAAACAATGGTGCTGAATGGAAGTGGTTGTATATACGTGGATGTGGGATCATTCACATACACCATTGGCTGTCCAGCCGCCGAACTTGAACTGACATCAATAAATCCGCTGTTGGATATTGGAGACGATTGTCCAGGAAAATCCATTCCCGTGATCACCACACAATGACCAACAATACGACTGGATTGTAAAAACAAAACAACCGGATGATTTTGCGCCAGTAAATTATATAAAGCCAAAGGATCTGTTATTGGAAGAGTAATCGAATGCTTAATACCAAATTGATTTAGTGCTGCCTGAATTTGCTGCATCGTCCCCGGGGCGTTACATATCGATGCGTTCTCACAACAACTGGTCGTGATTGCCTTGCTTACCTGACTCACCAATTCACATTGCTTTGGGGAAATATTTTTCTTATACGCTATCGTCTGTTCGGCAACGGCAGCCCAGCACCACATCGGATTTTGTTGCAGCGCATTTTGAATGGGAATTATTACCGGCTGGGAAAATAAAGGGAAAACACCACAGCCCAGAGAAATAAGTAAAATCAATTTCTTCATTGCTCAATTTTGTAAACTAAAATTACGCTTTATTTAACAAAGTATTCATTCAGCGGTCATCTCATCTCCGTCCGTCTAAATAAAAGGTATCATTTTAAAGGGCCGTTTGCACATTTTTGAACCTAATTTCTTTTCTTTGCGCTCTTATAATTTTAACCGTATGAGAATTATTGTTTTTTGCTTTATGACGTTGATTGGCAGCTCCCTGCTGGCTCAGTCAAAAAAAGAACTGTTAGCCGAAAAAAATAAGCTTCAGGCTGAGGTAGGTCAACTAAATTCTGAGGTTAACACACTAAAAGGAGAAATAGCTCAACTAAAGAAACCAAAAGAAGTTGTTCTCAATAACGATGGTACCAAGGCAAGTTATGGAATAGGTACACTCATGGCAAAAAACCTCAAATCTCAGGGCGGCGATTCGCTTGACCTGGAAACGTTGTTTGCCGGAATAACAGATGTGTATGCAGGTAAAAAATTACTTATGGAAGAAGAGGCATGTGCCACAGCCGCACAACTCTATATGCAGAAAGCAAGTCAACTAAAAGCCGATAAAATGAAATCAGAAGGAGTAGCATTTTTAAACAGTAACAAAACCAAAGAAGGTGTAAAAACAACCGCAAGTGGTTTGCAATACAAAGTAATCACATCCGGAAAGGGAAAAACCCCAACTGCGACGAACAGCGTCACCGTTCACTATACGGGCAAGCTGATCAACGGAGCGGTGTTTGACAGTTCTGTTGAACGTGGTCAACCTGCAACATTTAGTGTCAACGGTGTTATCACCGGTTGGACAGAAGCCTTGCAGCTCATGCGCGAAGGCGACAAGTGGGAATTGTTTATTCCTTCCGAACTCGCTTATGGACCCAGTGGCGCCGGTGGTGTTATCCCTCCCCATGCAGCACTTATTTTTGAAGTGGAATTGATTAAGGTCAATTAAAAGTCGGAAGTCCGAGCCTGCCTGTCGGCAGACAGGGTCGGAAGTCGGGGGAAGCTAGAAAGTCAGAAAGTCCGGAAGTCGGTTAGATGAGGCGGGTGTGGGGCGGATGACGATCTAAAAGAAAAAGTCCATTCGAGATTAATTTCGCGAGGTGTGGATTTTTTTCTTTTTTCACTTCCAGATAGTGCAACAACACTTTGGAAAGCTGAGGCTGTACGTCGTGTTCTTCTGTGATTTCAAGTATTTCCAAAGGGAGCAACCAATCATGCGGAAAATCAGTGACGATGGTTTTCCAAACTTCGGCCAACCGATCATACCGCGATCTGGTTTGTCGCACTTCACGCACCGTTCGATACAACCCCTGCAATCGTAACGCTCGTTCATTGTAATGAAGCTTGTGCATCTTCTCTTTGGGTACTAATGCCACAGGCTCAAACGCCTCAACATCGGCAGGACCAGCAAACGCCGAAACAATCTCCTCACCCACCCCTAACATGTACTCGGGTTCATTTACTAATTGTCTTCCCGCAAGCGTGATCACGGCATTTTCCAATTCAATGATCACAAGTTTACCAGCCGAACTTCGAACAATCTTTTTTATGTGTCCTCTCAAAACAATACCATATTCATACTCCAGCACCGACTCCTTTCCCACGGTAATCCCGATCATATTTAGTTCAGCATCACTCATGTCCTCCAGAGGAGTTTTTGAACCCATCAATCGGCCTACGGGAGAGATGAATCCACGCAACAACTTTTCCTTTCCATAGCCTTCGATGAGTTGATCGTTGATCGCCAACATAGAGGGGCCTTGTGTTCTAAAAAAAACAGGTACTCCGTTTTCATGCAATACCTCTGTAAATAATCCCGATACCTGTAATCCGGAACTGTATACACAGGTGCCTACCTGCTGCGATGCGATTGCCTTTTGTATCCCCTCCAGCCCTCCGGTTGACCATGCCATGATTTTCTTAAACTGATCAAGCACCGTGGTGAGGTGCGCAAAATCAGGCGTTACAAAAAGCTGAGGCTGCGGTTTAGTAATGTCGTAATTACAATGCATTGCGTCCAGCGTGTACGGAATTTTTTTAACATTTGAGTTCAGACAACTCATGCCTTCGCCAATGGAAGAAAGTAACCCTGCGCCATAGAGTTTGAAATTATCGGTAGTACCAATCAATCCGTATTCAACCGTCCACCAATGCAGATTTCTGATGAGTGCCATTTCTGAAGGTACACCCATGTTGGCCTGTATACGTTCGATTTCTTTTTCTGCGTGTGAAATATCTGTCTCTGGTGTACCCGGATCTTCCTTGATAATGGACAGGTGACGAATGGCCTCATAAAGTTCAACGTCTTTCTGGGAGGAAAATGCCTTACATCCTACCTCACCGATGTGCTTGAGATACTCGGCGAATTCCGGCACTGCCAGAATGGGTGCATGGCCTGCTGATTCGTGGATCACATCGGGAGCCGGGGTGTATTCAATATGTTCAAGCGTACGTATGTCTGCAGCGATAACGAGTACCTTATATTTTGTAAATTCCATGAAAGCTCCGGGCGGAATAAATCCGTCAACAGCCACTGCTGCCCATCCGATCTCTTTCAAGATCCGGTTCATACCATACATGGTCGGTATCTGCTCAATTTCTACTCCTGTGAGCTGAAGCCCCTGCACATACGATTCATGCGCCACCTTTTTTAAATGATAATAATTCTGTCGCATTACGTAACGCCACACAGCCTGATCCACCGGAGTGTAAGCATGATAGGGTTGATCCACTACAAATTGCAGCAGATGGGGCGGTAACTTTTCCGTGACTTCGTTTAATTGCATTTTGTTTTCTTTTCTGAACCACATAGGCACATAGAGCACATAGAAATTAACCGAAAGCTATGTGTCCTATGTGCCTATGTGGTTAAAAATTTTCGTCTGTACTCAATAACACCAACCATGCCTTTTTTATTTCACCCAGCTGGAGCAGTGATTGTGCGTAACGATGTAACTCGATCTCTTTGTTTTCACCCTGTGCGTGATTTAAAAATTCAACATCAACACTTTCCCGAAATAGTTTTACTTCTTCCGGTGATGGAATTTTTTCAATGTTGGCGAGCCGGCCCAGATTATTCCCTGTAAGCACGCGGCTTTCTCTTATATTTTTTGGTAACTGATCAATTCCAATTCCTTTTGTCATAATCGGTTTCGGAATCTCAAAAACATTGCTACCACTAGCCCTGCAATAATAGTCAGCACCCATGCGCGCTACGAGATCAATCTTATGCGGATCAATTCGTTTGTTTTCGTCAAAGATCGAGTCATGAGCATGAACCAATACAATTTCACAAAAGATCAGATTACCTGCTCCTCCTTCATGCCCCAGGGTCTGCACCAACTGCACCTTACATTCAAAGGAAACAGGAGATTCGCGAACGCGCGGAGGTTTTACTTTTATTGATGGTACTTCAGTAAGTCCGGCTTTGATAAATTCATTAACCCCTTTTGCATACTCCGTGCTGGCCAGCGAAACCTGCTCTACCATAGGAAAATTTACCGTATTGATCACCACCTCATTGGTTTCCAGAATATTATCGAGAGTATGCTTGGTCGTGTTGTCCCGCACTTTTCGCGCCGCTGAAAAAATAAGAACCGGAGGATGAATACTAAACGCGTTAAAAAAACTAAATGGACTCAGGTTAACATTTCCGTCTTTGTCAACCGTGCTTGCCAGCGCAATGGGCCTGGGCGATACCGAGCCCAGCAGCAAGGCGTGAAAATCTTTTGCCGTTGTTTCCGATGGATCGATGATCATGACACAATTTTTCCCTGTACTTCCCCAAACCCCACACGCGCATTATTTCTTACAGCAAAGCCTCTGAATGTCACCGTGTCACCATTCAACAGATATTTCCTTTCTGTCTTATCCGAAAGTGTTATCGGTTCCTTTCCCTGTCGTGTAAGCTCGAGCATACTCCCCACACTTCCTCGTTCGGGTCCGCTGATGGTGCCCGAAGCCATAATATCACCCACGGCAATATTGCAGCCATTCACCGTATGATGAGCCAGCTGCTGACAAACATTCCAGTACATATATTTAAAGTTGGAGCGACTGATGCATTGTTCGGCACCACCGTCAGGTTGCAGATACACTTCCAGCGATACATCGTAGTTCTTGTCGCCTTGAAAAGAAAGATACGGCAACACCTGAACATCTTGTACAGGGCCTTTCGTTTTAAAAGGATCCAGGGCTTCCAGAGTGACGATCCAGGGAGAAACCGATGACATGAAGTTCTTTGACAAAAACGGACCAAGCGGAACGTACTCCCAACTTTGAATATCACGAGCCGACCAATCGTTGAATAACAAAAATCCAAAAATGTGGTCTTCGGCTTTTTCTACAGAAACAGTTTCTCCCAAGGCCGTATTTTTTCCAATCACAAAACCCACCTCCAGTTCAAAGTCAAGCGCGCGCGTCGGACCAAATATTGGCTCAGGATCTTCCTTTCCTCTGAATTGTCCTTGGGGTCGTTTTAGCGGAGTACCCGAAACAACAATGGATGAAGCTCTTCCATGGTACGCAACTGGAAGATGCTTCCAGTTTGGAAGCAACGCATTGTTAGGATCACGAAACATCGCACCGACATTGGTGGCATGTTCTTTACTCGAGTAAAAATCTGTATAATCTCCTACATGGACTGGCATCAGCATGTCCACTTCTTCGTGCTTCAGAAGCACATACTGGTGTATCAGCGTGTTGTTTTGAAGTTCCTGATTTCCTTGCGAAAATAATTCGATCAATCGTTTTCTTACTGCATTGGTGACCGGTTTTCCAAGGCTGATGAATTCATTGAGCTGAGGTTTATTCAAAACATCCAGTGAAAAATCAATGGATTTAAAATATCCAAAACCAGCAAGGGCAACAAGATCCACCACGTATGGCCCGATCGCTGAACAGCACCTGGGTGCCAATTGCCCGGTTTTAAAAACCCCGAACGGAATATTGAAAATACTAAAGTCTGAATTATCGGGGATATCAAGCCACGACAAACCGCTGTGGCTATGGGTGAATTCTTTCTCGCTCAAGTGACTAAAGTGTTAAGTGAATTGAAAATTGAGAATTGAGAATTGAAAATTTATCAGAGTGTTCCCCGGATTTCCTGTTCGCGTTCGATGGCTTCGAACAGAGCTTTGAAATTTCCTTTTCCAAAAGACTTTGCTCCTTTCCGCTGAATGATTTCATAGAATAACGTTGGGCGGTCTTCCACGGGCTTGGAAAATATCTGCAGCAAATATCCTTCCTCATCACGATCTACGAGAATATTCAATTCCCGTAATGGTGCAAGATCTTCATCAATTTTTCCAACACGATCCAGCAACTCATCATAATATGTAGAAGGTATGGTCAGAAACTCAACGCCCCTGCTCTTCAGTTCAGAAACCGTGTGTAGAATATCGTCCGTAGCAATGGCGATGTGCTGCACGCCGGCTCCGTGATAAAAATCGAGATACTCTTCAATCTGGGACTTCTTCTTGCCAATTGCCGGCTCATTGATCGGGAACTTGATGAATTCATTTTTGTTGGATACCACCTTCGACATCAGCGCTGTGTAATCCGTAGAGATATCGTTGTCGTCAAAGGTGATCAGCAATTTAAATCCCATCACATCTTCATAAAACTTCACCCATTTGTCCATGCCGCCGAGTTCAACATTTCCCACACAGTGGTCCACATACTTTAACCCGACCGGCGTTGTCTTGAATGGACTGGTAGCCTTTACATAACCCGGCAGAAAAGGTCCTTTGTAATTTTTTCGTTCAACAAACGTGTGGAGTGTTTCACCGTATGTCCTAATCGACGCCGTAGTAACTGAACCAAACTCATCCATGGTGGTCGTGGGTTCAATGGCTGGAACAGCACCGCGCTTCACCGTTTCCTGAAATGATTTCTTTGCATCGTCTACCCACAACGCTAATATCTTCACACCATCACCATGCTTACGCACGTGCTCGGCAATCTCGCTGTTCGGATTCAGAGATGTGGTCAGCACCAACCTTATTTTATTCTGTTGTAATACGTACGAAGCCCGGTCGCGCAAACCGGTTTCCGGACCAGCATAAGCGACCTGTTCAAAACCAAAAGCGTGCTGATAATAATGTGCCGATTGCTTGGCATTGCCTACGTATAATTCAATATAATCTGTTCCGTTTAAAGGAAGAAAATCATCTGCTGTTTCCTTATGCAGGTCTTGCAATGTTTGTGTTTTCACTGTCATTTTATTTCTTATTTCTTATTTCTAATTTCTAATTTGATCTCGAATCCCTAATTAGAAATTAGAAATCCGAAATCAGAAATTCACCCATGCTCAAGCCACGATCTATAATATTTCCCGTCATCAATCTTAAGAGCCTGTTCCGTGATCATCAGTGGTCTGAACGTATCGACCATCACCGCCAGTTCATCAGTCTTCGTTTTTCCAATACTCCGCTCCATCGCACCGGGATGTGGTCCATGCGGAATTCCGCCGGGATGCAGCGTGAACTGTCCTTCAGAAATATCATTGCGGCTCATGAAGTCTCCATCCACATAGTAGATCACCTCATCCGAATCAATGTTGCTGTGATTGTACGGTGCGGGGATTGACTTGGGATGATAATCATACAACCTCGGACAAAACGAACACACCACAAAGTTGTGCGCTTCAAAAGTCTGATGCACCGGAGGTGGCTGATGCACCCTGCCTGTTATCGGTTCAAAATTGTGAATTGAAAATCCAAACGGATAGTTATACCCATCCCACCCAACCACATCAAAGGGATGTGTGGCGTAAACATAAGAATAGAGTGTGTTCTGTTTTTTTATTTTGATCAGGAAGTCGCCCTTCTCATCGTGTGTTTCGAGATTTGTTGGCAATATCCAGTCACGCTCGCAGTATGGCGAATGCTCGAGCAATTGTCCGAATTCGTTGCGGTAACGCTTTGGTGTGTAGATCGGACTGAACGATTCAAGATAAAGTATTTTATTATCGGACGTATCAAAATGTATTTGATAGATCATACCACGTGGAATGATCAGGTAGTCGCCATATTTAAAGTCAATGCTGCCTAAAAATGTTTTCAGTTTTCCTGAGCCCTTATGAATAAACAACATCTCATCGGCACTCGCGTTTTTATAAAAATAATTTGTCATGGATTGACGTGGTGATGCCATGCCGAGGTGCACATCGTCATTGACAAGCAAAGGCGTGCGGCTCTCCAGGAAATCATCCTGCGAGGGCACGGAGAATCCAATGAGACGCCGGGCCATTAAACTTTTTTTGAATGCAATTTTAGGAGCCACGTCAAGCGACTCCAGAATGTGTTTTACTTCGGTTGGTCTATGAGTGTGGTATAGTAACGAGGCCATCCCATGAAACCCTTCTGTTCCGAAAAGTTGCTCATAATAATAACCACCCCCTTCTTTTTCGAAGGTTGTATGTCTTTTTTGTGGTTTTTTTCCAAGAGAATGGTAGATTGGCATAGTAACCTGATTTAACGTCAACACAGCTCCGCAACCCGGAGCAGCACGATTCTTTTAAGTAACAAAAATCCCGTGTAAAGTCAGTGTGAAACCCCCGAATTTTTTCCAATGTGTATGTAACTCCCCAACATGAAAGAAAATAAAAACCTCGTTTCAACTTTACTCGGTGCCGGAATCCTCGTAGGATTTCTTGATGGCCTGGCTGCTGTAATTCAGACATTGGTCAACAATGGAAATCTTGTTAAAACATTTCAGTTTATCGCAAGCGGCATCTTTGGCACCTCTGCCTTTTCCGGTGGCAACACAATGGTGGCGTTAGGTGTATTATTCCATTTCTGCATCGCCTTCATCTGGACGTTGATTTTCTTTTTCCTTTATCCACGACTAAAACTGAATTCAATAAACTGGATAATCACAGGAATACTTTATGGCCTTGTGGTGTGGGCAGGAATGAATTTTGTTGTTCTTCGTTTATCCAATACTCCTGCCCTTCCGTTTACCTGGACCGGAGCAATCAGGTCAATGTTGATTCTGATTGTAGCTATTGGTCTACCGCTTTCTTTTTTAGCAAGACGGCGTTACACCAAATCTGGAGTAGTCGTCAAGACCACTTAAGTGGTCAGACGACTCGACCCTGTTTCGCCACAAAGGCACGAAGACACTAAATTAAGCCACAAAGAATTCCTTCGTGTTGACTTTGTGTCTTCGTGGCAAGCTAAGACCGCTTAAAGCAGACAGGCGACTCCACCCTGTTCGCCACAAAGTCACGAAGACACTAATTAAGCCACAAAGAATTCCCTTCGTGTTGACTTTGTGTCTTTGTGACTTCGTGGCAAGAACTTATTCCACCCATAGCTGGCGCAAGCGTCTCGCTTGTGTTTTGGGAACGCTAAAAAATCCTTTGGTTGGCGAAGCGTCTCGCTTGAGCCCTGGACTACATATGGGAATTTAAATTACTCCACCAGTCTTCTCCTAAAAACCGGACGAACAAGAAAATAAATCACTACAGGAATCACAGCGCTAAGCGTAACAGCCAGCCAAGGATTTTCTACACCAGTATATCCCACAAAAGCAAATACAAATCCGAGAGGAAGTGATCCACACGCAAGTGCAACATGAAAATCTCTCGCCGGCATTCGTGTGAGACCCGCCATGCAGGCCATCACTTCGGGAAAGATGGGAAGCCACCGCGAAAAAACAACGAGCCACCCTCCCACATCATTGGCAAACAATTTCTTTCCGCGTTCATAATCTTTATCTCCCAATAATTTGATCGCCAGCTTCTCGCCCGACAAGCGACAAAGCCAATACCCAAACGCACCTGCCACAAATGAACCCAAGGAGGCAATCAATCCTCCGATGAACGGACCATACATATACCCTACTGCCGACATGATGATGGTAGCCGGAAGCGGTAAAAACAAATCAGCCATCAAAAGTACAATCGCGCCAAGCCACGCCCAACTACCATAACGATTAAGCCAGGCAACAGAACCCTCCTGCGAAAAGGTCGCCATGAACGAATCGCCCCAGATGATAAAGACAACAGTGATCAGTACAGCAAGTCCGAGAAAAACATATAACAGACGCATGTGAAAAGAAATTATGGCGATCCAAATTACATTTTAGTTGGAAAAGTCGGAAGTCCGAGGTCCGACGTCCGACGTTCGACATCTTCGGACTTCCGACCTCGGACTTCGGACCCAATGAAGTAATCATTGTTCAGACAACATCCGCTCGCGAATATACTTCACCGAGAGCTGCCGTAGCTGATGAATGCTTCGTGAAAACCTTTGAGGGTGTATAAAGTTAACGGAGAAAAGTTAAAAGAAGGAACAGGATGTCGAGTGATAATCTCTACGTTTATTGTGCAATGTCAATCCGCCAGGAATAAATAATGCCACAGACTCAAAGATCATAGTCCATCAGGTCAATCAGTTTAATCAAAGGGTCCTTACATTTTAAGGGCGCAGTTGTTTTTTCAATTCAGCATTTTCGTGTTGCACTTCGGTTACGCGTTTATCCATGTCGATCATGTGTAAGGTGAGTTCTTCAATCTTCTTAAGTAAAAGTTTATTCATTTCACCGAGATTCGCGCCAGTAGATTCAACTTCACTCGCAGAAGGTATTTCTGGTAAGTGCTCATATTTATCGATATATGCTTTGATCTCTGAAAGGCTCAGAATTTTGTATTCTTTTTTAAACACATAGTCAGGCCATCCAGTCATATCTACTTTTACTTCCTTGCTGTGGATTGTACCGTTGACGGCTAGTCTGGAGTCTGGCGAATTTATACCGATACCAACATTTCCACTTGCTAAAATACTAAGCACTTCAGCCTCTCCCGTAATTGTTTTGTAAAATGCCAGACGTTCTGAACTGCTATTGACATCCTTAAGATGAATTCTAAATCGCTCGCTATTGTCTGACACTCTCCACCCTATTTTTGGTTGATCTGTCGCCGTGGCATCCAGATAAATACCCGAATAGTTGTCTGCATTGATCTGTTGAAAAGCACCGCCCTTCAATTGTAATTTTGTTGATGGTGAACTGGTCCCGATCCCAATGTCTCCTCCCGAGGTGAGTGTAAATTGGGTTAAGTCTCCAACTGCACCTCCATAATTGATCTTGAATTTTCCTGCATCGGATCTATCAATACCCATGGAATACCAATAATTACCCGGATCATGAAACGTAAGCCATGAATCTTCATCGTCTCGCTCTATCAATAAGGTTCTGCCCGTTGGGTTCTTCAGGACTGTTTGTCCATTTACCAGAACAACATCCGTTGTGGAATTGCTGCTCACCGCCCCTGTTGGGGTGGAGAAAACCTGTGCGTATAAAGATGCGGTTGCTAGCAACAAAAAGAAAAGTGTAAGTGTTTTTTTCATAATGATCTTAATTTAATTCCTCTGCCCTTCTCTAGCGCAAGGTCTCCCACTTCCTTCCGCGCCACCTGAAGACTTGCGTCAGTTGGGTTTTTATGATGTTCATGATAGTATTGGCTATTATCTTACTGCCTTTAATCATAGTCCATCAATTCCATCACAAAAATCACAGTTCAGACAAATTGGGAAGGCCTGGAGTCTTACTTTTTCACCTCATTAACATTCTTCTTCACTTTTTTCATCGGAAACTCAAATCCGAAACGGACGCCAATTTTTTCAGTGTAGGGACTGCTGTCTTTTTGATCGAAGAAGTTGTAAAGCAATTCGGTGTTTCCTTTAATGGATTTGTAAACAGTAAAATCTTTTTTGATTCCCCCAAATATACTCCATACCCATTCCCGACCGCTAGGGTCCGTACTCTGGGGAACTTCGGTATTCATTAACTCAGGAAGTAATCTCAGGTTGAAACCCTTCTTCCATTTAAATTCTATGGAAGCACGTGGGCCATATATCCTTGGTTGCCTGATAATTTCCCAGTCATCAATGGCAAACCGGTAATTCCAACCCGCTCCCACTGACCAATGAGGATATAACCGATACGATGCCAAAGCATTCACATCCAGCAAAAAGTAAGCTGACTTCTGAATTTGAAATGTAATACCCGGAACAATACGTTCGATCAAAGGTTTTCCTTTTAATGGATTAGGTGCACGCTTAGGCAATTCTGCCAGGCTCTTTACATCCGTGTATTTTGTTTTCAATTTGGCCATCTTGTCCATGGCTTGTTGCAGAGCCTGCTCCTGTCCTGCAAAATGATTAACAGCGTTATGGGCCAATTGCATGACTTCTTCTTTTGCTTTGGCTTCTCCCATCGCTTTTAGCGAATCGGGATTCTGCATAAGGGCAGTAGTTTGTTTTATTTTATCAATTTCAGCAGTTCCTTTCTGCAATTGATTTGCTCCGTCCAATTTCATGACCTGACTTTCAACCAGCTTATCAATGTTCTTCACTTCATTGAAATTACCTTGCGCCAGGTTCTTTACGTCACTGGCGTAACCTCCTGCCTGGTTCATGGTTTGTGTTACCTGACCCAGTTTGGAAGTGGCGTCATTGAGTTTATCCGTAGCTCCATTGAGCTTGTCGATATTGCCTGTCAATCCCTTTATATCTGGCTGCTGTATGTTACCCGGTAGCTTTGCATCTCCCGCTCCAGGCAGATTAATTCCTTCCATACCAGAAAGTTTACCTGTGTTAGGAATTCCTGTTTTGCCCGAAAGGCCAGGCATAGTAAATCCTTCCTTACTGTTGGAGGGAAGTTTATAACTATTGATGGAATTCGTCAGCTTATCCAAAGGTTCCTGCATTTGTGGCGGCAGCGTGATTTGCTTTAATGGTTTCATGGCTTTACTCTTCAGTTCATCCATACTGCCATTGAGTTTGGTGATCTGCTGCGTTCGCAGATTTTGAATGCTGTCCAGTTTTCTTGTGAACTTGTTAGTAGGTAAATTAAATGATTGAAGGCTGTCAATGGTATGTTGAAGTTTAGCACTTTCTGCATCCAGTGATTGTAATGGTTTTTGATACACGGAATGAAGACTATCTACGCTTTTATAAAACGCAGATTGAACCGAGTCTACTTTTCTTAGTCCCGCCTGGCCGAGACTGTCGGAGGGAATACTTTGTTTGAGACTATCTATTTTTGACGCAAATGCAGTACGGGTAGAATCCGTTTTTTTTATTCCCGTGTGCATTTTTTTTTCAACAGCTCCACCTCGCTCGATGCTGTCCACACGTGCTTTAAATGCCGCCTGAATAGAATCCGCCTTTGAACGTTTTTTTTGCAAAGATTCCTGCGCCAGAACCGGCAGAAATCCCATCAAAAACACACCGAAAATGAAGGCTTTTTTCAAGCTTACAATGTAAGAAATGGATGGAATTTATTAGAGTAAAAAACACATGAAATGGTACATGAAACATACAACGACGGGGACTCTGGCGCAAGTCTGACTGATTTCTCCGCAGAATCTGATTCCCGCAGAGTCTCCGTCTCGGGACTCTGCGGCAACACTAACCCTAAACATTATTGTCTACTCCCTGCTCCTTGTCTAGTCCTGAAATGGGTTTACACAAACCGTAAACTTAAAACAGGACAATTATGGAACACCAAATCGAAGTTAGGCAAATGTTTGATGAGTCATTCAAGCGAATGGTTATCGAAGAATATT
>Ga0164241_10000346_pt1 | contig 93045 bp, 78 predicted proteins | sample OricomyardsoilBY_FD_108780 | JGI IMG/M metagenome (GOLD analysis project Ga0164241, IMG submission 108780) | Backyard soil microbial communities from Emeryville, California, USA - Original compost - Back yard soil (BY) | ecosystem: Environmental > Terrestrial > Soil > Unclassified | place: USA... | reverse complement strand
GCCCGTTCAACGCGCCCGGCCTCGTCAGCTACATCGTCAACAACAAACCGACCAAGGCCAGCCAGGCCGACTGGGCGCCGCTGACCATGCCCTCGAAATTGTGGGTCTTGTAGTTGCCGACCTCGGCGGTCAGCGAACCCTCGAACTCCTGGGTCGGCTTGTTGGTCACGAAGTCGATCAGGCCGGCGGTGGTGTTGCGGCCATAGAGCGTGCCTTGCGGACCCTTCAGCACCTCGACCCGCTCCAGGTCGAAGATCGGGCCGGTGTTCATGAACGGATAGGCGTAGGCGACCTCGTCCCAATAGGTGCCGACGGTCGAGGTGGCCGACAGGTTGATGGTGTTGAAGCCGATGCCGCGCAGCGTATAGGTCGGCACGCCCTGATAGCTCTGGCTGACCGTGAAGCTGGGGGCCACGCTTGAGAGGTCCTTCGGGTCGGTGACCCGCAGCTGCTGCAGGGCTTCGCCGCTGAAGGCCTGGATCGGCATGCCGACGCTGTTGGCGGTCTCCTCGCGGCGCTGGGCCGTGACCACCAGGGTGTCGATCGTCAGGCTGTCTTCCGGCTTGGACTGGGTCTGCGCGAGGGCGGGGGCCGCCATCAACAGGGCGAGCGCCGACACGCTCAGGGTCAGGCGCGTGGGTCCTGGCATCCGATTACCTCCCTTTGGCCGCGCCTGCATTGGGCGTTGGCTCTATCGGGGAGCGTGCGGTTGGGCCTCTCGCGTAACAAGCTATCGGAATCGATAGGTGAGGCGCCGTTACAACCCGAGCACCAGCTTCGCGATGATGTCCCGCTGGATTTCATTGGAGCCGCCATAGATCGAGGCGGCGCGGTTATTGAGATAGCGGGCCATGGTCGTCAGGCCGTGTTCCGGGCCGACATGTGTCTCGTTGGAGCCGGCCTCGCGGGCCTTGGGCTGGTGCGGGGCGATGTAGGTCGCCAGCGCCTCGACGCCCAGTTCGTCCAGCCGCTGCAGCTGTTCGGAGCCCTGGAGCTTCAGGATCGACGAGGCCGGGCCGGGCTTGCCGCCGGCCGCCAGGGCGGAAAGCACCCGGCGCTCGGTGATGTCGATGGCCAGGGCCCCGATCTCGGCCTCGGCCAGGCGGCGGCGATGGTGGGGATCCTCGAGGAGGTCCTCGGCCTGCGCCATGCTCCGCAGGCGTTCGAGGCCCGCGTGCAGCCCGGCCGCGTAGCCGCCGCCACGTTCGAACTCCAGCAGGTGCTTGGCGACGGTCCAGCCCTGGTTCTCCGCGCCCAGGCGGTCGGCCATCGGCGTGCGGACGTCATCGAAGAACACCTGGTTGACCTCGTGCTCGCCGGCCAGGGTGACGATCGGGTCGACCTTGATCCCCGGCCGGTCCATCTCGATCAGCAGGAAGGTGATGCCGGCCTGCGGCTTGCCCTCGGTGGAGGTGCGGACCAGGCAGAACATGTGGCTCGCCCAGTGGGCGTGGGTGGTCCAGATCTTCGAGCCGTTGAGGACGTAGTCGTCGCCGTCGGGGACCGCGCGCATCTGCAGGCTGGCGAGGTCGGAGCCCGAGCCCGGCTCGGAATAGCCTTGGCACCAGTAGTCCTCGCCCGACAGGATGCGCGGCAGGTAGCGGGCCTTCTGCTCCGGCGTACCGAACGCCATGATCGCCGGGGCGACCATCCGCAGGCCCATCGGCGCCAGGTTCGGCGCGCTGGCCCGGGCGCACTCGGCGAAGAACACGTGGCGCTGGATGTCGCTCCAGCCCGGCCCGCCGTACTCGACTGGCCAGGTCGGAGCAGCCCAGCCCCTGGCGTACAGGATCTTCTGCCAGGCCAGACTATGGACCTTGTCGCAAAAGGCGCTGGTCATCCGCCGGCCCGCCTCGCGCAGCTGCGGCGTTAGGTTCGCATCAAGGAAGGCCCGCACCTCGTCGCGGAAGGCCAGGTCGTCAGGCGACAGTTCCAGATCCACCCGCGTTTCCTCTCGCCGACATCGTCGGGGAAACTTGCGAAGGGCAGGGGGCGGCGCGCAAGCTATCGGAACCGATAGGGGAAGCGGTCTCGATGCTCAGCAAGGCGGACGACATCGAACGCCTGAAGCGGGTCACGATGCTGGCTGAACGGGTCCGCGACCTGGGCGCGGCGATCGGCCTGCCCTACGTGGCCGCCAGCGCCGACATCTCCAGCCCTGAACCGATGCTGGGCGCCGACGGTAAGCCCCTGGCCGAGACGACCTTCGAGTGGCTGGACAACGCGGTGCGCTACTGGCGCGACCGGGCCTTCGCGCTGCGGGCGCCGTTCATCCTGGCGGCCCGCTATTCGGCCGAGCCGTTCTTCTATCACGAGGGCCGGTTCTCCAGCTGGCGGCCGTTGCCCCGGCTGGAGGCGATCGAGGTGCGCGAGGCGGCGCAGGCCTTCGGCATCGAGGCGGCGATCATCGCGCCGACCTATCTGACCGGCGGGGTGATCGGGGCGGTGGTCTGGGCTTCGTCCAAGCCGGTCGCGGACCTGCCGGCGCTGTACGTGGCGCGAGCGGACGAGCTGCATGGCGCGGCGTTGCGGCTGGTCTGCGCCTATCGCGACGGCCTTGGCGACGACGCCCCGCCCGTGAGGCTGACCAAGCGCGAGGTCCAGTGCCTGAAATGGGCGGCGGCCGGCAAGACCGACGCCGACATCGCCCAGATCATCGGCATCTCAGGCCCGACCGTGCGCTTCCACGTCCAGAACGCGGCGCTGAAGCTGCGGGTGGCGGGACGAGCCCAGGCGATCCACCGCGCGGCGGGCCTGGGCTATATCGGGGCTGGGCTCTAGCAGCCGTCCAGGTGGAACTTGATCAGCGCCTTGGCTGACCGCGCCACGGCCTTGACCGGACCGCCGGCGCCGAGCGTCACGCGGGCCCCCGAGGCGCCTTCCATCAGCAGCATCAGGGAGTCGGCCAGGTCGTCGTCCTTGGCGCCGGCGGCGCGGGTCAGGGCGTTGATCCGGCGGTACAGCTCTTTCTTGTAGTTGACCGAGACCACCTGGGCCGGGTGGGTCTCCTCGTGCAGCTCGATGGCGGCGTTCGACAGCGGGCAGCCCAGGACATCGGCGTTGCAGGCCTTGGTCTCGAAGGCGTCGAAGATCGCTTCCAGCTGGGCGCGCGGGTCGCTGCAGCAGCAGGCGGTGATGCTTTCCCACCACGCCCAGTACTCGCGCTCCTGTTCGCGCAGCACTTCGGCGACCAGTTCGTCCTTGGACGGGAAGTTGCGATAGAGCGTCATCTTGGTGGCTTCGGCCTCGGACGCGATGGTCTCGACGCCGACCGCGCGGATGCCGTGCTGATAGAACAGCTCGCGGGCGGTCTCGAAGATCCGGTCCCGCGCGGGACGCTTGGACACGGGCGCTCCGGGGGTAGCCCCCACAGCGGTTTCCGTGTCGCCCCCGACTACGTCCCCAGAATTTCTCGTCGCCATTTTGGCAGTGCTCTCCTTGACGTGGGAGTTACCGGTCAGTATCTCTCGCCTCGTGGCGATGATACCGAACGGTCTCGTCACATCACTAGATCGTCTTTCCGGTCGCCCGGGTCAAGTAACAGCCCTTGCGACATTTACTCCCTTAGACCCCAAAAAAGGAGCGCGCGCCAATGCCCCCGCAAACAAACGTTTACGGCGCCGCCGCCCAAGCCAAGCCAGGCAAGGGTTTGATGGGTCTATTTAAATCTCAGGCCGGTCCCAATCGGCGCTGGTTCGGGCAATCCACGGTCCGCGCCTTGGGCGACACCTGGTCGACCACCCGACGCTCCGCCCGGCGGCCCGTCTGGGAATAGCCGACCCGACGCCTCCTCCTCCTCCCCGTTTCTCCGTTCAGGGTCCTCCCCCCATGCGCCTCCAACCCGTCATCACCTCCTTCGCCGGCCTGGCCGCGGTGGCCGTGCTGGCCGCCTGCTCGGCCCAAGCCAAGCAGGAAGCCCCCGCCGCCGCTCCGCCGACCCAGGTCACCGTCGCCGACGTCGCCTTCAAGTCGCTCCGCCAGTGGGACGACTTCACCGGCCGCCTCGAGCCGATCGACACCGTCGAGATCCGTCCGCGCGTCTCGGGCTATGTCGACGGCGCCAAGTTCACCGAAGGCGCGCGCGTCTCGAAGGGCCAGGTGCTCTTCCAGATCGACCCGCGCCCGTACCAGGCCGAGGCCAACCGCGCCCAGGCCGAAGTGGCCCGCGCCAAGGCCCAGCTGGACCTGGCGGTGGTCAACCGCGAACGCGGCCGTCGCCTGATCGAGCAGAACGCCCTGGCCCAGAGCGAATTCGATCGCCTCTCGGCGGAAGAGAAGGCCGCCCAGGCCAATCTGGCCGCCTCGCAGGCCGCGTTCCAGACCGCTCGTCTGAACCTGGAATGGACCCGCGTGACCTCGCCGATCGACGGCCGGGTCTCCAAGACCATCATCACCCGCGGCAACCTGGTCACCCAGACGAGCCTGCTCACGACCGTGGTGTCCGACACCCCGATCTACGCCGAGTTCAACGCCGACGAGCAGACCTTCCTGAAGTACGCCGCCGCCGAACGCGGCAAGGGCAGCCCGGTCTATATGGGCCTGATGACCGAGGACGGTTATCCGCATGAGGGCAAGCTGGCCTTCATCGACAACGCCCTGGACGCCAAGAGCGGCACGATCAACGGCCGGGCGATCTTCGCCAATGCCGACGGTCGCTTCACGCCGGGCCTGTTCGCCCGCATCCGCATGGTCAGCGCCGAGAGCCAGACCGTCGCCCTGGCCCCCGACCGCGCCATCGGCACGGACCTGGGCAAGCGCTTCGTCGTCGTGGTCAACGGCAACAACAAGGCCGAGTACCGCCCGGTCGAGATCGGCCCGCTGGCCGGCAACCTGCGCATCATCCGCTCGGGCCTGAAGCCCGGCGACCGGGTGATCGTCGGCGGCCTGCAGAAGGTCAAGCCGGGCGACACCGTCGCCCCGGTCAAGGTCAAGACCGACCTGGCCGACCTGTCCCAGCTGGAAGTCGGCGGCCGCCAGATCGCGGCGGTCCGGTCCACCGGCCAGAACTAACAGTCCAAGCGTAACGCCCGGCTCGCGTGACTGAGCCGGGCGTCTTTTTCCGGGGTTCGCGGGGGTTTCTGTCGTCGGTCGTTTGGCCGGGGAGGGACCGCTGGCGCCCCGCGCGTACCCGTTTTCGCTCTTCCTCCCCGGAACGACCGTCATGTCCTTTTCAAAGTTCTTCGTGAACCGACCGCGTTTCGCGGCTGTGCTCTCGATCATCATCTTCATCGCCGGCCTGGTGTCCTTGCCCCAGCTGCCGATCAGCGAATATCCGGAAGTCGTGCCGCCGACCGTGGTCGTGCGCGCCGCCTATCCGGGCGCCAACCCCGCCGTCATCGGCCAGACCGTCGCCGCTCCGCTGGAGCAGGCGATCAACGGCGTCGAGGGCATGATCTACCAGTCGTCCCAGTCGGCCGCCGACGGAGCCATGGTCCTGACCGTGACCTTCGCCCTGGGCACCGACCTGGATAAGGCCCAGGTGCAGGTCCAGAACCGCGTCGCCCAGGCCCTGCCCAAGCTTCCCCAGGAAGTGCAGCGTGTGGGCGTGACCACCGACAAGGCCTCTCCGGACCTGTCGCTGGTCGTGCACATGATCTCGCCGAACAACCGCTACGACATGCTGTATCTCAGCAACTACGCGCAGCTGAACGTCCGTGACCGCCTGAAGCGGATCGACGGCGTCGGCGACGTGCAGATCTTCGGCGCGGGCTCGTACTCGATGCGCGTCTGGCTGGATCCCGAGAAGCTGGCCGCCCTGTCGATGACCGCCGGCGACGTCGTCCGCGCCCTGCGCGAACAGAACGTCCAGGTCGCCGCCGGTCAGCTGGGCGCTCCGCCCAATGCGGGCAGCGGCGCTGAATTCCAGCTGTCGATCAACGCCCCCGGTCGTCTGACCGACGAGGAGCAGTTCCGCGACGTCATCGTCCGCTCGGGCGAGGACGGCCAGATCACGCGCCTCGGCGACGTGGCCCGGGTCGAGCTGGGCGCCAACAACTACGCCCTGCGCTCGCTCTTGGACAACAAGCCCGCCGTGGCCATGCCGATCTTCCAGCGTCCGGGTTCGAACGCCCTGGAGATGGCCGCCAACGTCAAGAAGACGATGAAGGAGCTCAAGAAGGAGTTCCCCGAAGGCGTCGACTACGAGATCATCTACGACACCACGGCCTTCGTGCAGGAAAGCATCGACTCGGTGGTCCACACCCTGATCGAGGCCATCATCCTGGTCGTCATCGTGGTGGTGATCTTCCTGCAGGGCTGGCGCGCCTCGGTGATCCCGCTGATCGCCGTGCCCGTCAGCCTCATCGGCACCTTCGCGATCATGCTGATGCTGGGTTTCGGCCTCAACGCCCTGACCCTGTTCGGCCTGGTCCTGGCCATCGGCATCGTCGTCGACGACGCCATCGTGGTGGTCGAGAACGTCGAGCGGAACATCTCGCTGGGGCTTGCTCCGCCTGACGCCACCCGCAAGGCGATGACCGAGGTGACCGGACCGATCATCTCCACGGCCCTGGTGCTGTGCGCGGTGTTCATCCCCACCGCCTTCATCAGCGGCCTGTCGGGCCAGTTCTACCGTCAGTTCGCGCTGACCATCGCCATCTCGACGGTGATCTCGGCCATCAACTCCCTGACCCTGTCGCCGGCCCTGGCCGCCGTCCTGCTGCGCAGCCACGACGCGCCCAAGGACCGCTTCCAGAAGCTGATCGACGCGGCCCTGGGCTGGCTGTTCAACCCCTTCAACCGCTTCTTCGCCAAGGCCTCCAACGGCTATGTCGGCGGCGTGGCCAAGACCCTGGGCCGCTCCACCGCGGGCCTGGTCGTCTATGGCATCCTGCTGGCCCTGACGATCTTCGCCTTCTCCAAGACCCCGACCGGCTTCGTGCCGCAGCAGGACAAGGCCTATGTGGTCGCCGTCGTGCAGCTGCCCGACGCCGCCTCGCTGGATCGTACGGAGGCGGTGATCCACCAGATGGGCGAGATCGCCAAGGGCGTGCCCGGCGTGAAGCACTCGGTGGCCTTCCCCGGCCTGTCGGTGAACGGCCTGATCAACAGCCCCAACTCCGGCGCTGTGTTCTATCCGCTCGACGACTTCCAGGACCGTCGCAGCAAGGACAAGCAGGCTGGCGCCATCGTGGCCCAGCTGAACCAGAAGTTCGGCGCCATCCCCGACGCCCAGATCGCCGTCTTCCCGCCCCCGTCCGTCCAGGGCCTGGGCACCATCGGCGGCTTCCGCATGCAGATCGTCGACAAGGCCGGCCTCGGCCCCGACGAGCTGAACAAGGCCACCCAGAACCTGATGGACAAGGCGCGGCAGGACCCCGCTCTCGCCGGCATCTTCTCCAGCTACCAGGTGAGTGTGCCTAAGATCCAGGCCGACATCGACCGCGAGAAGGCCCGGGCCCAGGGCGTGTCCCTGACCGACCTCTTCGAGACGATGCAGGTCTATCTGGGCTCGCTGTACGTCAACGACTTCAACCGCTTCGGGCGGACCTACGAGGTCAACGTGCAGGCCGACCAGAACTTCCGCCTGCAGCCGGAGCAGATGCTGCGCCTGCAGACGCGGAATGCTTCGGGCCAGATGATCCCGCTGGGTTCCTTCGTGAACTTCCACGAGACGACCGGTCCCGACCGCGAGAGCCACTACAACGGCATGCTGACCGCCGAGATCAACGGCGGCCCGGCGCCGGGCTACTCGACCGGCCAGGCCCAGGCGGCGCTGGAGAACCTCGCCAAGAAGGAACTGCCCAACGGCATGGGCTTCGAATGGACCGAGCTGACCTACCAGCAGATCCTGGCGGGCAACACGGCGATCTTCATCTTCCCGCTCTGCGTGCTGCTGGCCTTCCTGGTGCTGGTCGCGCAGTACGAAAGCTGGAGCCTGCCGCTGGTCGTGATCCTGATCGTCCCGATGACCCTGCTGTCGGCCCTGGCCGGCGTGTGGATCAGCAAGGGCGACAACAACATCTTCACCCAGATCGGCCTGATCGTGCTGGTGGGGCTGGCGTGTAAGAACGCCATCCTGATCGTGGAGTTCGCCAAGGAACGCGAGGAGCACGGCGACAGCCCGCTCCAGGCGGTCCTGGAGGCCTGCCGCCTGCGCCTGCGTCCGATCCTGATGACCTCGATCGCCTTCATCATGGGCGTCTACCCCCTGGTGGTGTCGCACGGGGCTGGCGCCGAGATGCGCCGCGCCATGGGCGTGGCGGTGTTCTCGGGGATGCTGGGCGTGACCGTGTTCGGCCTGATCCTGACGCCGATCTTCTACTACGTCATCCGTCGCACCACGGCCCGTCGGGCCGCGGCCAAAGCGGCGCGGATTGCGGCGGCTCCGGCCGCGGAGGCTCACTGATGTTTGTCCTTAAGCACACCCTGCGCGCCGCGCTGATCGCCGGCGTCGCCCTGACGGCCGCCGCCTGCGCGGTGGGCCCGAACTACAAGGCGCCGGCGACCCCGCCGGCGGCCTTCCAGAACGCCGACCCGGCCGTCTTCACCGCCGCCAATCCCGAGGCGGAGTGGTGGAAGGCGTTCGGCGACCCGGTGCTGGACCAGCTGGTCGGCCAGGCCCTCTCGGGCAATCTCGATCTCAAGATCGCGATCGCCCGGGTCGGCGAGGCCCGCGCCCTGTTCACCGAGCAGAAGCTGGACCTGCTGCCGCACGTCACGGCCGACGGGACCTATACCAAGAGCAAGCAGCAACAGCCGGGCTTCACCACCGACCGGGTCGAGAACCAGAGCTACCAGGCCGGCTTCGACGCCGGCTGGGAGATCGACCTGTTCGGCCGCGTCCGTCGCGGCATCGAAGCGGCCGGGGCGGAAGCCGGGGCGGCGCAGGCCGACCTGCGCGACGCCCAGGTCACGGTGGCGGCCGAGGTGGCCCGCAACTACCTCGAACTGCGCGGCGCCCAGGCTCGCCTGAAGGTCGCCAACCGCAACCTCGAGACCCAGCGCGAGACCGTGCGCCTGACCAAGGTGCGGTTCGACGCCGGGGCCGGCAGCCCGATCGACGTCGCTTCGGCTCAGGCTCGCCTGAACGCCACCGAGGCGGCGATCCCGGGCCTGATCACGGCCGAGAAGCGCGCCAACTACCGCCTGGCCGTGCTGACCGCCCAGCGGCCCGGCGCGCTCGATGCGCTGCTGGTTCCGCGCGAGGCCGACACCCGGCCGCTGGTCACCGCGCTGCCGATCGGCGACGCGGGCGACCTGCTGCGCCGTCGTCCGGACGTGCAGGCGGCCGAGCGCCGGCTGGCCGCCCAGACCGCTCAGGTGGGGGTGGCCACGGCCGACCTCTTCCCGCGCGTCTCGGTGACCGGCTTCGTCGGCTTCCTGTCGGGGACCTCGGCCGGCTTCGGCAACGGGGCCAGCAAGGCCTGGTCGGTGGCCCCCAGCGTCAGCTGGCCGGCTCTCGACCTGGGCAGCGCCCACGCTCGCCTGCGCGCCGCGCGGGCTCGCGACGACGCGGCCCTGGCCAACTACGACCAGACGGTGCTGCGCGCGCTGGAGGACCTGGAGAACGCGCTCGTCTCCTACCGCCAGCAGCAGTCCCAGCTGGTCAGCCTGACCAACCAGGCGGCCGCCTCGCGCCGTGCGGCCGAGCTGGCCCGCATCCAGTACAAGGAAGGCGGCATCGACTTCCTGGTGCTGCTGGACGCCGAACGCACCCTGCTGGCCGCGGAGGACGCCCTCAGCGTCGCCGAGACCGGGGTGAACACCGACGTCGTGGCCATCTACAAGGCCCTGGGCGGCGGCTGGAAAGCTTAAGGCCCTATCTGATCCCGGTCGCTTCGGCGGCCGGGATCATTAAATTTCACGGCTCCGCTTGCGTTAGTACAGCAAACTCAATACCACTGCCGGCAACATGTGCCGGAGGTTGAGTCATGGCTACGCTTCAAGTTCTGAAATCCGCCTATAGCGACGTTTCGCGCCTGCCGTTCGCCAACATCCCGGCGACGGATCTCACCACCCTTCAAACCTTGGCCGGGCGCGTCGACGCTGCGACCCTGAGCCTGGCCGATGCCCGCATCGAGATCGCCAAGCTGGTGACCGCGTCCACCACGGTGGCCAATCTCTCGTACAACTTCTTCACGGGCGCGACGCCCAGCGCGCTGGGCCTGGACTATCTGATCTCGCCGACCGGCGGGAACAGCAACAGCCTGAACTCGGCCTACTACCAGTCGTTCTCGGCCGAGAACCGCTTCATCAACTTCTCGGTCAATCTGGGCAAGAACGGCGCGGGCAAGGACGCCTTCGCCGCCGCCTATGGCGCGCTGACCCTGGCCGACGCGGCGACCAAGGCCTACACCGAGATTTTCGGCTTCGCCCCGGCGGCCGGCCTGATCAACACCATCCTGACCGCGCAGGTGCCGAACGGCACGGGCGGGACCTTCGCCCGCGCCGACTACTTCGCCTATTACGGCGGCGACGGCGCGAACGGGGCGGGGACCAAGGCCGCGATGGTCGGCTTCCTGCTGGCGGTGGCCGCCAACGAGCACATCGGCGTCTACGCCAAGGCCAACGACGCCTTCCTGGCCGACCTCGCCAATGACGGCCAGGCCAAGTTCAACACCAGCCTGGTCGGGACCTATGGCGATCAGCCGACCTTCACGGCTGGCGCGACCATCACGGTGACCGACACCCAGAGCGTCGCCCCCGACGCGACCAACGCCGCCCTGCGCTCGACCACCAACAACGATACGGTCACGGGCACGACCAACAGCGGCTCGATCCTGGTCAGCGGCGGCCACGACACGGTGACCTTCTCCGGCGCGGTCGGCGGCTATATCGACGGCGGCGACGGCAACGACACCATCAGCGTCGGCCAGCTGAACGCGGCGGTGGACGTCCTGGGCGGCGCCCCGAACGGCAAGATCAGCGGCGGCGCGGGCAACGACCTGATCACCGTCGGCAAGATGATCAACGGCGCCATCATCGACGGCGGCGCGGGCGACGACACCCTGGTGATGGGCGCCGACACCAGTTCCTTCGACAAGACCCAGATCACCAATGTCGAGCACCTGGTGCTCGAGAACTTCAAGCTGACCTTCACCTTGCCGGCCACGGGCGAGGTCCTGATCTCGCCTCTGGTGGCCACCGGCTATACCGGTCTGCAGGACATCACCCTGAAGTCGTCGATCTCGACGCGGATCGACAACCTGGCCCAGAACGTGGCGCTGAAGATGGACGGGGTCAGCGGCGGCACGCTGAAGGCCAACTACCACGTCGACCTGGTGATCAGCGGCATGTCCTCGACGCAGGTCGGGGCGAGCGTCGTGAACGCCTATCTGAACAACGTCACCAGCAGCAACGCCACGCCGACCAAACTGGTGGTCACCGGCAATGACGGGCCGCTGGTCGTGCACGTCCAGAGCGACAGCACGCTGGCCCTCATCAACTCGCAGACCGTCAATGGGCCCTACAGCAACAGCAAGGTCGTCGTTGTCGGGACCGGCCACCTGACCGCCAACTTCATCGGCAGCGAGGGCGGCTACAATCTCACGACGCATAACCTGGACGCCTCCGGCTCGGCGGGGATCGACGTCCTCGGGATCGGCGGCTCGGGCGGCATCTCGAACACCGTCGTGCTGTCGGGCTACAACGACAGCGTCGCCGCCGACCTGGGAGGGGCGTCCGTGTCGACCTTCACCCTGGGCGCCGGCTCGGACGTCTTCAAGCTGTACCAGGACGGCCTGGCCGCGCCGCGCTTCTCGAACCTGGGCGTCGCGGACAACAAGGTGACGGCCTTCGCCACCATCACCGACTTCGAGAAGGGCGTGGACCACGTCAATCTGGGCGTCGAGATCGCAACGGTGACGACGGGGATCAGCGCCGGTTCGGCCACCACCCTGGAGCAGGCGCTGATCAACGCCTCCAGCCAGGTGTCGGCCAATGGCACGGGCGTCTTCGAGTGGAACGGCGACACCTACATCTACCACCAGGACGCCACGGTCGGGGTCAATGCCGGCGACGGTCTGATCAAGCTGGTCGGCGTCACGGGCCTCTCCGTCGGGACCGGCGCGACCGTCGCCGACATCCACTACGGTTGAGGATAGCGCACGCCTCGCGCGTGCGGTGATCTGTCGCAGGAGGGAAGGCTCAACGGTGATCCGGAGAGTTTTCCCTCCTTTCGGCGTCCCACATGTCGAAAACGTCGCCCTCCCGACACGGTTAGGGAATGGATTTTCCTCGGAGGCCGAAAACGGCCGAACGGGGTTCGATACGCCCGGTTGCGGCGCAGCTTTTGGTTAACGATCACCGGCGCATCACCCGCTGAAACGACGCGGGAACGACCGATGACCTGGACCATCAAGACGAGATTGCTGGGCTGCCTGGCGGCATTGGGCGTGGGCATGGCGGCGATCGGCCTGGCCGGCTTCGTGGCCAACAACGTCGCCAACCAGCGCATGCAGTCGGTGATCAGCGACCGCGTCGAGCCGATGCAGCAGCTCAAAGCCGTCAGCGACATGTACGCGGTCAACATCGTCGACAGCGCCCACAAGGCGCGCTCGGGCGAGCTGTCGATGGACAAGGCGCTGGAGAACGTCCAGGCCGCCAAGTCGACGATCACCCAGAACTGGCAGGCCTACGCCGCCACCGACATGACGCCCGAGGAGAAGGTGCTGGCCGACAAGGTCACCGCCGCCCTGCCGGCCGCCGACGCCTCGGTCGACACGCTGGAAGGCCTCTTGAAGGCGCGTGACGCCGCGGGCCTGCAAGGCTTCGTCGACGGCAAGCTCTATCCCGGCATCGACCCGGTCACCGCCAATGTCGGGGCGCTGGTCGACCTGCAGACCCGCGTGGCGCACGAGGACGGCGCGGCCGCCAAGGCCGCCGGCAACATCGCCACCGCCGTCATGGGCGCCATCGCCCTGGTCGCCGCCGGCCTGATGGCCTTCGCCACCAATGTCGTGATCGGCAAGGTCTCGGGCCCGCTGCAGGCCATGACCGCCGCCATGCTGCGCCTGGCCGGCGGCGATAACGCCGTCGCCATCCCGGCCGTGGGCCGCAAGGACGAGCTGGGCCAGATGGCCGGGGCCGTCCAGGTGTTCAAGGACAACGCTATCGCCAAGCTGGCCGCCGACGCCGCGGCCGCCGAGGCCAAGGCCCGTTCGGAAGCCGAGCGCCAGGCCATCGCCGCCAAGGCCATCGCCGAGCAGCAGGAACTGGTCGTCCAGTCGTTCGGCGTCGGCCTGGACCGCCTGGCCGGCGGCGACCTGACCTATCGCGTCAATGACGACCTGCCGGTCGAGTACGAGACGCTGCGCGCCAACTTCAACACCGCCCTGACCCGCCTGCAGGACACCATGACGGTGATCATCGGCAACGCCGACGGCATCCGCGCCGGCAGCCGCGAGATCACCAACGCCTCCGACGACATGGCCAAGCGCACCGAGCAGCAGGCGGCCGGCCTGGAAGAGACCGCCGCGGCGCTGGAGGAGATCACCGCCACCGTCAAGCGCACCGCCGAGGGCGCCAAGGAGGCCCGCCGCGTGGTCGGCGCGGCCAAGACCGACGCCGAGACCGGCGGCCAGGTCGTCGCCGACGCCGTCGCGGCCATGGGCGAGATCGAGAAGTCCTCGGCCCAGATCGGCAACATCATCGGGGTGATCGACGAGATCGCCTTCCAGACCAACCTGCTGGCCTTGAACGCCGGCGTCGAGGCCGCTCGCGCTGGCGAGGCCGGTCGTGGTTTCGCGGTCGTCGCTCAGGAAGTCCGGGCGCTCGCTCAGCGCTCGGCCGACGCCGCCAAGGAGATCAAGGCCCTGATCACCGCCTCGACCGACCAGGTGGACGCGGGCGTGGACCTGGTCGGCAAGACCGGCGAGGCCCTGGCGCGCATCGTCGCCCAGGTCGGCCAGATCAACGGCGTCGTCGCCGAGATCGCCGCCTCGGCCCAGGAACAGGCCACCGGCCTGGAGCAGGTCAATGTCGCCGTCACCCAGATGGACCAGGCCACTCAGCAGAACGCCGCCATGGTCGAGCAGAGCACGGCCGCCAGCCACGCCCTCTCGCGCGAGGCCGACAACCTGACCCAGCTGATGGGTCAGTTCAGCGTGGGGCAGACCGCTCGCGCGACAGGTCGCCGGGCCGCCTAGAACCAGCCGGCCGCGCGCAAGGCCTTGGCGTAGGCGCGGCTGACCGGGGCCTCGACGCCGCCCTTGAGCTGCAGGGTCGCCCGGCCGTCGCCGCGCTGGGCGCCCTCGACCGCGTCCTTGGCCACCCACCACGAGCGGTGGGTCTGGGCGCCCTCGATGCCTTCCAGTTCGGCCACGGCGTCGGACAGGCGCATCAGGATCAGGTCCTGGCCGCGCGAGGTGTGCAGGCGCAGATAGTGGTCCTGCGCCTCGACCGCGTAGAGCTCGGCCCCGCGCAGCTTAGGAGGCAGGCGGTCGACGAAGCGCGGCGCGGGGGAGCCGGCCGGCGCGGCATGGGTCGCCACCGGCTCGCGCTGGACCAGGAAGTTCAGGCCCGTCATCGCCACGGTCACGATCAGCACCGGGACCAGGTAGAACGGCAAGGCTCCGGGCCGCAGGTGGCCGTAGAACACGTGCTCGCTGACCAGCCAGACCACCACGGTGAAGGGCAGGGTGACGCCGACCACGGTCAGGCCGCCATAGAGCCAGGGCCGGGCGTCGGCGCGGCCGTCGCGGCCGATGACCTGGCTGACCCCCGTGCCGACGATCGCGCCCGCCACGCACAGCCCCACCCAGTAGGCCATGCGGACGCCGATCGGCAGGGCGTTGGTCCCGAACGCGCCCAGCAGCGCCAGGAACGCGCCGGCCACGGCCGAGACCGCGAAGCCGCGCAGGGCCTCCTTGCTGGTCATGGTCGTTCGCGAAGCGTGAATGGCGTCCCCCAGCCGTTCACGAAACGAGGCCGGCGACTGGCGCAACGACGATTGAGACACGGGCCCGCCCACTCCACTCAAGTTCTCGACGGCGAGGCGATCGGACGCCCCGCCCGGACCGGGAGTGAAGGAAGATGGCCGCGCACGGCAAGTCAATTTCGCAAGGAAGCGCCTCCCAAGGCAGGTATTGGGCGCCCGTTCGCACCGGCCTGATCGCCGCCGGCGTGGCCAGTGTGATCGTCGCGACGATCTCGCCGAAGGTCTCCGGCTATGTCGCCCACTTCCAGCCGCATGCTCCCGACTTCGCGCGCATCGCCGAGGCCCCGCTGGTCATCCGTGTCCACCTGTTCGCGGCCCTGACCGCCCTGGCCATCGGCACGGTGCTGATGATGCGGGTGAAGGGCACGAGCCTTCACAAGCTGCTGGGCTGGACCTGGGTGATCGCCATGGGGACGACGGCGGTCAGCTCGCTGTTCATCCGCACCATCAATCCCGGCCACTTCAGCTTCATCCATCTGCTGTCGGGCTGGACCATCGTCGGCCTGCCCGGCGCCGTCTACGCGATCAAGCGCGGCAAGGTCGGCATCCACCGCCGGGCCATGACCGGCATGTTCGTCGGCGGCCTGCTGCTGGCGGGCCTGTTCACCTTCATCCCCGGCCGCCTGCTCTGGGCCGTGTTCTTCGGCTGACCCCTCCCTTCGAAAGGATCCCACCATGTTCAAGACCCTGACTCTCGCCGCCATCCTGTTCGCCTCGGCCGCCCACGCCCAGGAGGCCGACCTGACCCTGACCTTCCCCGCCCTGGCCTCGAAGTCGGGCAAGGTGATGATCGCCGTCTATGACAGCGCCCAGGGCTGGAGCGCGGGCAAGCCGGCCCGCATCGCCCAGGCCAACGCCGCCGACGCCGAGCCGAGCGCCAAGATCGTCGCCCTGCCGGCCGGGACCTACGCGGTCCGCGCGTTCCAGGACGTCGATGGCGACGGCAAGATGGGGACCAACCCCTTCGGCATGCCGGTCGAGCCCTACGGCTTCTCGAACGACGCCAAGCCGAACATGGGCCCGCCCAGCTTCGACGCCGCCGCCTTCGCGGTGAAGGCCGGCGCGGCCACTCAAGCCATCCACCTGCACTAGGGAGCGGAAGCGATGAACCGGCGCGATATCCTGCGCGGCGCGGCCCTGATGGGCGGTGCGAGCCTGCTGACTCCCGAGGCCGTCTGGGCGGCGGCGGCGAACGACTGGGCCCTGGGCCTGGCCGATGTCGAGGCCGACATCGCGCCGACGGGCCTGACCCGCCTGCACGGCAAGGCGCCGGCCGAGCTGACCGGGACCCTGTTCCGCAACGGTCCGGCCAAGTTCCGCCGTCCGGGCGGCAATGTCGGCCACTGGTTCGACGGCGACGGCATGGTCCGCAAGTTCCAGATCGCCGGCGGCCAGGCCCGGATGTCGGCGCGCTTCGTCGACACCGTGAAGCGCCGCAACGACACCGCCGCCAACGCCGCGATCACCCCCGGCTTCGGCACCCTGCCAGGCAAGGGCTCGGTGATCACCGGCCCCGACGACGCCAACGCCGCCAACACCTCGGTGATGATGGCCGGCGGCGAGCTGTGGGCCCTGTGGGAGAGCGGATCGGCCACCGCGCTGGACCCCGTCAGCCTGGAGACCAAGGGCTTCAAGACCCTGCGGCCGGACCTGAAGGGCATGCCGTTCTCGGCCCATCCGCGCGTGCAGCCTGACGGTACGGTGTGGAACATCGGCCTGGGCGGCAAGCAGGCCGTGGTCTGGAAGCTGGCCCCCGATGGCGCCCTGCAGAAGGCCGAGATGATCAGCCTGCCGCGCGCCAGCTACATGCACGACTTCACCGCCACGGCGCGCCACCTGATCCTGGTGCTGCAGCCCTGGGTGCAGGATCACTTCGCCGTGCCGGTCACCGCCTCCATGGCCTGGAAGCCGGAGCTGGGGACTCAGGTGCTGGTGCTCGACAAGGACGACCTCAGCCAGCGCCGGGTGTTCGAGCTGCCGCCGTTCTTCTTCTTCCATCTGGGCGACGCCTGGGAGGAGACCGACGGCACGATCCGCTTCGACGCCTGCGTTGACGAGGATCCGTCGGGCACCGCCGCCAACGGCGGGGCGATCCTGCGCGGCGAGCAACTGCGCGCCGCTCCGCCGCGTCGGGCCCTGATCACCCTGCGCGCCGACGGTCGCGGCGAGATCGCCAAGGAGATGGTCAGCGCCGAGTTCCCGCGCGGCGACGCCCGCTTCGCCGGCCTGGCCCGTCGCTATTCCGTCCACGTCACCAACGAACGCCCCGATCGTCCGCTGTTCCAGGGCGTGGCCGTCCGCGACTGGAAGAAGGACCGCGACCAGGTGTTCGACTTCGGTCCGCGCCACCTGGTCGAGGAGGTGGTGTTCGTGCCGCGTCCGGGGTCTTCGGAGGAGCTGGACGGCTGGCTGGTCGGCACGACCGTCAATCTCGACGCCAAGGCCACCGAGCTGCACGTGTTCGACGCGCGCCTTGTGCAGCAAGGCCCCGTGGTCTCCTGGCGGGCGCCGGTGGCCCTGCCGGTGACCTTCCACGGCGTGTTCATCTAACGAGGGTCACTTGCCAGGTCCGCCGGGATGCGCCTATCCGAGGACGGAGCGCAACCACGGCGGACCTCCCACTCCATGACCGCAGCCAAGCCCCGCGCCGTCGGCCGGGGCCGACCGTCCAAGGCCAAGGGCCTGGACCTGAAGGAAACCATCCTCGACGCCGCCGAGGGGCTGTTCGCCCGTCACGGCTTCCATGGGGTGACGACGCGCCAGGTGGCGGCCGAGGCCGGCGTCGATACGGCGCTGATCCATTATTACTTCGGGGCCAAGCGCGAGCTGTTCGACGCGGTGTTCGTGCGCCGCGCCGAAATCCTCAACCAGGCCCGCGAGGCGTCGATGAACGCCTATGTCGCCGCGCACGACGCGGCGACCATGACGGTGGAAGGCGTGATCGAGGCCTTCATCGACCCGCTGCTGCGCATCTCCCAGGACGGTGGGCCGGGCTGGAAGAGCTATTTCGCCCTGGTCGCCCAGGTGAACAACACGCCCGCCTGGGGCGGCGAGACCATGGCCCGGTTCTTCGATCCGGTGGTCCACCAACTGGTCGAGACCCTGAAGACCGTCCGCCCCCAGGCCGAGTATCGCGACCTCTACTGGTGCTACCAGTTCCTGACCGGATCGATGATGCTGTCGCTGTCCGAGACCGGACGGATCGACAGCCTGTCCGAAGGCGAGTGCCACTCGTCCGACCTGGAAGCGGTCCGCCAGCGGCTGTTCGCGTACTGCGCGGCCGGCTTCGAGGCGGTGATCGCCAAGCACGCCAAGGCCTAGTCTCTCTTCCTGACCATCCGCCCACCGCTCTTTTTCATCACTTGATGAAAAAGTTCTGGCGCTCGTCGCCGGTTCGGGTGATGGTGCCTGCAATTCGCTGTTCGATGAAATGGCGAACCCCGAGCACGCGTCCGCTTCAAGACGGATCCGGCTCGGACGGGCGGAACGCAAGGGAGGGGAATCCCCATGACTTCGATGTGGAAGGCTGCGCTGCTGGCTGGCGCGGCGTGGAGCACGATCGCGGGCGTCGCGTCGGCGCAAGAGGCTCCGGCGAGCAACACCAACGTCTCGGTCGACGAGGTGGTCGTCACCGCCCGTCGTCGCGAGGAAAACCTCAAGGACGTCCCGGTGGCCGTCTCGGCGTTCTCGGCCGAGAAGCTGGAACGCTCGGGCGGCACGGACATCACCGTCCTGTCCCAGACGACCCCGAACATCACGGTGCAGACCGCCCGTGGCTCGAACTCGACCCTGATCAGCTACATCCGCGGCGTCGGCCAGCAGGATCCGCTGTGGGGCTACGAGCCCGGCGTCGGCCTCTATGTCGACGACGTCTACATCTACCGCCCGCAGGGCGCGGTGCTGGACATCTTCGACATCGAGCGCATCGAAGTGCTGCGCGGCCCGCAGGGCACGCTGTACGGCCGCAACACCATCGGCGGCGCCATCAAGTACGTGACCAAGAAGCTGGGCGACGAAGCCGGCGCCAAGGTCAAGGCGACCTATGGCAGCTACAACCAGACCGACGTGATGGTCTCGGGCCAGACGCCGGTCGGCGGCGGCCTGTCGGTGGGCGGCGCCTATGCGCTGTACAAGCGCGACGGCTACGGCAAGAACCTGACCACGGGCGCCGAGCACTACGACAAGGACGTCCAGGCCTATCGTCTGAGCGCCGAGTACAAGCCGACCGACGACCTGTTCTTCCGCCTGGCCTATGACAAGGTCACCGACAAGTCGAACCCGCGCCACGGCCACCGCGAGACCCTGCCGACCGTCGGCAACTATCCGATCCTGGGCGTCTATGACACGCAGGCGGGCCTGGGCGACAAGAACCGCGTCGAGACCGAGGGCCTGTCGCTGACCGGCCAGTGGGACGCGACCCAGAACCTGTCGTTCAAGTCGATCACCGCCAACCGCAAGGGCCACACCCAGACCCTGATCGACTTCGACGGCACCCCGCTGCCGACCCTGGACGTGCCGGCGACCTATGACGACCGCTCGTTCTCGCAGGAACTGCAGGCGGTCTATTCGGACGAGAACGTCCAGGGCGTCTTTGGCCTGTACTACATGAACAGCCAGGCCTCGGGCGAGTTCGACACCATCGCCGGCAACCTGGGCGTCTCGATCGCCGACGGCGGCAAGGTCAACACCCAGAGCTTCGCGGCGTTCTTCGACTTCAGCGCCAACCTGACCGACCGCCTGAAGGTCTCGCTGGGCGCCCGCGCCACCCGCGACCACAAGCGCGCCAACGTGTTCCGCTTCTTCTACCTGGGCGCCACGCCGTCGCCGTACCAGGGCGGGGCCAACCGTCCGATCCTGCAGGTGCGCACCAACTACGACGCGGCGCGCACCTTCGAGCAGTTCACCCCGCGCATCTCGGTTTCGTATGAGCTCAGCGACGACCTGAACACCTACGCCTCGTTCTCGAAGGGCTACAAGTCGGGCGGCTGGGACATGCGTGGCGACGCGTTCATCACCCCGCAGACGACGCAGGGCTACCTGCCGGAAGTCGTCAAGACCTACGAAGCCGGCCTGAAGGGCTACGCCCTGGACCGCCGCGTGTCGTTCTCGTCGGCGATCTTCCTGTCGAAGTACACGAACCAGCAGGTCACGACCCAGGTCGTGGTGCCCTCGGGCATCGCCAGCTCGGTCGACAACGCCGGCGCCTCGACCCTGTACGGCGCCGAGTTCGAAGCCACGACCAAGTTCAGCCAGCATCTCTCGGGCAATGTCGCGCTGGGCTACATCCACGCCAAGTACGACACCTTCAGCCGCTTCGTGCCGGCCGGGGCGCCCAACCCGCTGAACCCGTCGACGGTCCTGGCCACCGGCCAGGTGATCAATGTCGCCGACCTCTACGGCTTCCAGAACACGCCGGAATGGACGGGCAATGTCAGCCTGACCTGGCGCGCGGACCTGGCGGGCGGCGACATCGCCATCACCCCGATGGTCAGCTATCGCGACAAGTACCAGCAGTTCGAACAGCCGCTGCCGGCCCTCGACCAGAAGGCCTTCACCCTGGTCGACCTGACGGCGATCTGGACCGCCCCGGGCGGCAAGTACAAGCTGGCCTTCACGGGCAAGAACCTGACCAATGAGAAGTACCGCACCGGCGGCTACAACTTCGCGGGGGCCACCTACAACAACTCGGTGATCGGCTTCTACGGTCCGCCGCGCACCTTCGCCGGCTCGATCGAGGTGGCGTTCTAAATCTAGGCGACTTAGCTAGGGCGGGACCTGCTGCAACGGGTCCCGCCCTTTCTTTGTGTGGGCAGTAGCGTAACGGGGGCGGCGATGAGCGAGCAGCAGACGGCGGCGAAGACCCAAGGGTCGGGTTATCGCTACGTGGTCCTGGCGATGCTGATCCTCGCCTACACCTTCAACTTCCTGGACCGGCAGATCCTCGGCATCCTGGCCAAGCCGATCAAGGACGAGTTCGGCCTGACCGACGCCCAGTTCGGCCTGATGGGCGGCCTGGCCTTCGCCCTGCTCTATACGACCCTGGCCATCCCGATCGCCTGGCTGGCGGACCGCTTCAGCCGCGTTTGGATCATGACCGCCGCCCTGACCCTGTGGAGCGGCTTCACCGCCCTGTGCGGCGTGGTCGGCAGCTTCGGTCACCTCTTCATGGCCCGCATGGGCGTGGGCATCGGCGAGGCGGGCGGCGTGGCCCCGGCCTATTCGCTGATCTCGGACTATTTCCCCAAGCACCAGCGGGCGCGAGCCCTGGCGGCCTACGCCTTCGGCATCCCGCTGGGCACGGCGGCCGGCACGCTGGTGGGCGGCCTGCTGGCCGTGCACTTCGGCTGGCGGACGGCCTTCATTGTCGTCGGCGCGCTGGGCGTGGTGCTGGCCCCGATCTTCCGCCTGGTCGTCCGCGACCCGCCGCGCGGCGGCGCCGATCGTGCGCCAGACGCGCCGCCCGTCGCGCCCGCGCCTGCCGCCCCGGTGGGCGAGGTGGCGCGCCTGCTGGCGGCCAAGCCCAGCTTCTGGCTGCTGGCCCTGGGCGCGGCCAGCTCGTCCGTGTGCGGCTACGGCGTTGCGGCCTGGCTGCCGTCGTTCTTCATGCGCAGCCTGGGCCTGACCCTGTCCCAGACCGCCTGGTACTATTCGGGCATCGCCTTCCTGGGCGGCGTGGTCGGCATCTGGATGGGCGGCGTGATGGCCGATCGCCTGGGCGCCAAGTCCAAGGCCGGCTACCCGCTGACCCCGGCGGTGGCCTTCCTGATCTCGGTGCCGTGCTTCCTGCTGGCCATGAACAGCGGCGCGCTGGTCGGCGGCCTGGGCGGGACGGCGTCCCTGGCCCTGGCCTTCGTGATCTTCCTGGTCCCTACCGGCCTGAACCTGGCGTGGCTGGGACCGATCACCGCCGCCGTCCAGCACCTGGCCCCCGCGCCGATGCGGACCACGGCCTCGGCCCTGTTCCTGCTGATCAACAACCTCTTGGGCATCGCCGTCGGGGTCTATTATTTCGGGGCGATGGCGGACTTCCTGAAGCCGACCTTCGGGGCGGAATCCCTGCGTTGGGCGATCTATACCGGCATGGGCTTCTACCTGCTGGCGGCCCTGCTGTTCTTCCTGGCCTCGCGTCGTCTGGACCGGGATTGGGTAGAGTAAGCGCGGCGACTAGCCGCACCCCCAACTACACACAGGTATAGCGCCACGGTTCGGTCAATTTCGGGTATCAAAGGGCGGCCAAACCAGAGCGCCCGAATGACACCCGAAGACCGCCACATCTTTCACGATCCCACCGGCAAGCGCGAGCGCCGGGCCAAGCTGGTCCTCGGCATCGTCATTTCACTGGTCGCGGCGATCGTGGCCGGCTTCGTCGCCACCCTGGCCTTCGCCCCGCGCCTGCCCGACGCGCCGCTGAAGGATCCGCACATCCTGACGTCGCTGCACCAGGACACGCCGCGCAAGACCAAGGTCGTGAAGTCCTGGCGCCGGGTGCCGCGCCCCAAGGCCGCGCCCAACGACGCCGCCGCCCATCCCCTGTCGGTCGGCTTCTACGTCGCCTGGGACGAGGACAGCCGCGAGTCCCTGCGCCGCAACATCGACAAGCTGGACGTGGTCTCGCCCCAGTGGGTGGCGATCAATGGGGCCAAGGGCGACATCAGCCTGGTCGACGATCCGGAAGGCGCGGCGCGCATCGCCAACGCCCCCAACAAGCCGGCCGTGCTGCCGCTGGTCCACAACTCGGCCAACGCCGCCTTCAACGGTCCGCTGGCCGACACCCTGCTGACCGACCCGGCCGCCCGCGCCAAGCTGATCAACAACCTGAAGGTCCTGGCCGACCAGCGCGGCTACGGCGGCTACGTCTTCGACTTCGAGAACCTGTCCGCCAAGGGCCTCAACGCCTATCCGCTGTTCCTGAACGAGGCCCGCGCCGCCCTGTCCGGGACGGGCCGCGAGGTCTGGGTCACCGCCCCGTTCGACGAGGAAGGCTGGCCGCTGAAGCGCCTGGAGCAGGCCTCCGACACCCTGGTGCTGATGGCCTATGACGAGCACTACGCCCTGGGCGATCCTGGCCCCAACGCCGGCCAGGACTGGTACGAGACCGAACTGGAAAAGCGCTTCGCCAAGCAGCTGGACCCCAACCACACCGTGCTGGCGCTCGGCGCCTACGGCTACGACTGGACGCTGAACAAGGACGGCAGCCGCTCGTCGGGTGCGCCGGCCACCTTCCACGAGGCCATGCGCAACGCCCAGGACGCCGGGGCGACGATCCGCATGGACGACAACGCCCTGAATCCGACCTATCAGTACACGGACGACAATGGCGACGAGCACGTCGTCTGGTTCCTGGACGCGGTCACCCTGTTCAACCAGATCAAGGTCTCCGACCCCTGGAAGCCGCGCGGCTATGGCCTGTGGCGGATGGGCATGGAAGACCCGGGCGTCTGGTCGCTGCTGGGCAAGCCCTACGGCCAGGCCCCGGCCGGCGGTCTCACCACCCTGGCCAACGGCCAAGGCGTCGACTTCGACGGCGGCGGCGAGGTGCTGCGCGTGGCCCAGCTGCCGACGCCGGGCAAGCGCTCGTTGGAGTTCGACCCCGACACGGGCCTCGTTTCGGGCGAGAGCTACGACATCATCCCCAGCAACTATGTGATCGAGCGCTACGGTCAGAAGAAGGGCCTGGTGGCCCTGACCTTCGACGACGGCCCCGACGGCCGCTGGACGCCGAAGATCCTGGACATCCTCAAGAAGAAGAACGCACCGGCGACCTTCTTCGTGATCGGCCAGAACATGCAGCGCCGCCCCGACCTGGTGCAGCGCGAGGTCGACGAGGGCCACAATGTCGGCGGCCACAGCTGGACCCACCCCAATATCGGCGAGACGCCGCTGCCGCAGGTGACGGTCGAGCTGAACGCCACCCAGCGCCTGTTCGAAGTGATCACCGGCCGCTCGATGCGCCTGTTCCGGCCGCCGTTCTTCGGTGACGCCGAGCCCTCCACCCCGCACGAGGTCGCCCCGCTCGTGATCGCCCAGACCCTGGGCTACATGACCGTGGGCCTGCGCATCGACCCGGACGACTGGCAGAAGCCGACCCCGCAGCAGATCATCGACCGCACGCTGGATCGCCTGGACAACCCCGGCAACCGGCCCGGCCAGGTGGTGCTGCTGCACGACGCCGGCGGCGATCGCAGCCGCACCGTCGCGGCCCTGCCGGAGCTGATCGATCAGATCCGCGCCCGCGGCTATCGCCTGGTGACCATCGGCGAGCTGGCCGGCATGACCCCGCAGCAGGTGATGCCGCCGACCTCGCGCACCGCCGCCGACCTGTTCCTGGACCGCCTGGGCTTCGACTTCTTCCGCTGGGCCCAGACGGCCATGGTGGCGCTGTTCATCACGGCGATCTTCCTCGGCGTCGCGCGGCTGGTGTTCCTGGCCAGCCTGGCGTTGGTCCACCGCTTCTGGACGCATGAGGAGCCCGCTGATCTCGATAGCGAGAACGGCCCGCTGGTCTCGGTGCTGATCCCCTGCTTCAACGAGGAGAAGGTGATCGCCGCCTCGGTGGCGCGGATCCTGGAGAGCGACTGGAAGAACCTCGAGGTCCTGGTCCTGGACGACGGTTCCAAGGACCGCACGGCCCAGGAGGTCCGCGACCACTTCGCCGATGATCCGCGCGTGACGCTGCTGAGCTTCGAGAACGGCGGCAAGGCGCGGGCGGTCAATCGCGGCCTGGCCGTGGCCAAGGGCGACTATGTCGTGGCCCTGGACGCCGACACCCTGTTCCCGCCCGAGACCATCGGCCGCCTGGCCCGCTGGTTCCAGGACGAGGACGTCGGCGCCGTGGCCGGCAACGCCATCGTCGGCAACCGGGTCAATATCGTCACCCGCTGGCAGGCCCTGGAATATGTCACCGCCCAGAACCTGGAGCGCCGGGCGCTGTCGGCCCTGGGCGCGGTCACCGTGGTGCCGGGCGCCGTGGGCGCGTGGCGCAAGAGCGTGCTCGACGCCCTGGGCGGCTATCCGGCCGACACCCTGGCCGAGGACCAGGACCTGACCATCGCCTGCCAGCGCGCCGGCTGGAAGGTCGCCTTCGACCCCGAGGCCCGCGCCTATACCGAGGCGCCGGACACCGTCGGCGGCCTTCTGAAGCAGCGCTTCCGCTGGTCGTTCGGCACGCTGCAATGCGTGTGGAAGCACCGCAAGGCGATGTTCAGCGCCAAGACCCCGGTGCTGGGCTTCGTGGCCCTGCCGCAGATCTGGCTGTTCCAGATCATCCTGGCCGTGGCCGCGCCGCTGGTCGACCTGGCGGTGGTCTGGAGCCTGATCGCCGGCCTCTATGGCGCGGTGGCCCACCCGGTGGAGTGGCGTCCCGACGACATGCTGCTGGGCCTGGTCTACTGGGCGGTGTTCATCGCCGTCGACCTGTCGGCCGGCGCCCTGGGCATGGCCCTGGAGAAGCGCGCGCCGTGGGCCGACCTGCCGTTCCTGCCCGTGCAGCGGTTCGGCTATCGCCAGCTGATGTACTACGTCGTGGTCAAGTCGGTGGTCATGGCCATCCGCGGCGGCCGGGTCGGCTGGGGCAAGCTGGAGCGGCGCGGGTCCGTGTCCGTGGGCAAGAGCGGCTGAGTTTCGGCTGAGCGCCCCTTCCGTCACGGCGCGTATTCGCGCCGCGCCACCTCCCCCGTTTCACGGGTGAGGAGGTTCTTCTCCTCCCTCGCATAGCGGGGGAGGTGGATCGCTGCGGATACGCAGCGAGACGGAGGGGGCGCTTGCCAGCCGACGCCGTCGTAGCCAATCTCCCGTCTAGTTTTTCAGGGGGAGCGACCATATGCGGGCGATGATCACAGCAGCGATGCTGCTGGCGGTAGGCGGGACTCAAGCCTGGGCGGCCGACGGCCATCCGATCCTGCAGGTCCAGGTCGGGCCGCAGATCCAGGGCCAGGTCTCGGGCCGCCTGCTGGTCTTCGCCCAGCCCCTGGCCGCGGCCAAGGAGGCCGCCAAGGGCGGTGAGATCGAAAGCGTCGAGGCCGATCCGTTCTCGGGCGAGGGCCAGGTCGCCGCGCGCGAAGTCGGCACGATCAAGGCCGGCGCGAGCGTCGACATCGATCTGGACGGCATCGCCGCGCCCAAGCTGTTCTCGCAGCTGCCGCCGGGCCAGTACGCCGTGCAGGCCGTGCTCGATCAGAACCACAGCTACAACTACAACGGCCGGGGCGGCGGCGATCTGGTCAGCCCGGTCACCACCGTGACCCTGCCGTTGTCCGCCGGGACCAAGCTGGTGCTCGAAAAGGTCGAGCCGGCCTATGACCCGTTCAACCTGCCGGCCAGCGCGCCCAAGGAGGCCGTGGCCCGTCTGGCCGCCGCCAAGCCGCACATCGCGCCCATCAACTTCGTCAGCCCGGCGCTGAGCGGCTTCTTCGGTCGGTCGATCGCCATGAAGGGCTGGGTCCTGACCCCGCCCGGCTACGAGAAGGGCAAGGATCGCTATCCGACGGCCTACTACACCCATGGCTTCGGCGGCTCGAACGAGTACCTCGTGAACCAGGCCACCCGGATGTACGACCTGATGGCCAAGGGCGAGGCCCCGCCGATGATCTGGGTCTATCTGGACGAGAGCAGCGCCACCGGCACCCACGAGTTCGCCGACAGCCTCAACAACGGTCCGTGGGGCAAGGCCCTGACCGAGGAGCTGATCCCGGACCTGGAAAAGCACTGGCGCATGGACGCCAAGGTCGGCGGTCGCTTCCTCAACGGCCACTCGTCGGGCGGCTGGGCGACCCTGTGGCTGCAGACCCGCTATCCGAAGGTGTTCGGCGGCACGTGGTCGACCTCGCCCGACCCCAGCGACTTCCACGACTTCACGGGCGTCGATCTCTACGCGCCCAACGCCAACGTCTACTACAAGCCGGACGGCAGCCTGCGCCCGATCGCCCGCGACCACGACAAGGTCCTGGCCAGCCTGAAGGACATGGTCGCGCTGGAAGAGGTGCTGGGTGAGTACGGCGGGCAGTTCGGCTCGTTCGACTGGGTGTTCTCGCCGCGGGGGGCCGCCGGCCGGCCCGTGCCGATGTTCGACCGGGCGACCGGCGCGGTCGATCCGGCCGTCGTCGCCTACTGGAGCCAGCACTACGACATCGCCGCGCGGCTCAAGGCCAACTGGCCGGCCCTGAAGCCCGACCTGGACGGCAAGGTCCGCCTGATCGTCGGCACGGCCGACACCTTCTATCTGGACGGCGCGGCCCACAAGCTGGAGGCGGTGATGAAGGGCCTGGGGGCCAAGACCGACTTCCGCTACCTGAAGGACAAGACCCACGGCGACCTCTACGCCGTCGGCGACGACCGCCAGGCGCTGATGAAGACGATCGCCTGGGAGATGTACGCGGTCGCTCGTCCCGGTTCCAAACCGCCGGCGCCGATCCCGACTGCGCCGAGAGGTTGAGATAACGCTGATCTGTGGCAAGCTCCGCCGGGTCGCCTAGTCGACGCTCGGGGGAGCTTGCCATGAAGACCGTCGCCATCGCCGTTTCGTTCGCCGTCGCTTTGGCGGCCGTCGCTCCGGCCCAAGCCGCGCCGCCGGCCGGGACCGAGAAGGTCAAGCTGTCGGGCAAGAAGGGCCCCAGCCTGTTCCGCCCCGGCTTCCAGCTGGGCGAGTACGACGGCAACGCCACGGTCAAGAGCAGCAAGAGCTCGGTCACCGGCGTCTTCGAGGGCGGCAAGGCCAGCGTCGAGATGACGGTCAACGGCCCGGGCCTGGGTCCGGTCGAGGTGGTTTGCGGCGGCGGCCAGAGCCGGCTGGGCCTGGGCTGGATCACCTTCGACCGCGACAAGCTGCAGTTCTTCTGCACGCTCACGGGTCCTGGCGCGGGCTCGGACGCGACCTTCGCCCTGGCCAGTTCCAAGGGCGGCGGGCTGCTTAAGAACCTGCAGCAGCCGCAGCGCGCCGCCGAGCTGCGCTTCGGCAACCTCAACATCCGCGCCCGCACCGAGCAGGTCGGCGGCATGCCGATCGGCGGCGGGGCCACGATCGGCTACGTCTTCAGCCGTGACGGCGTCGATATCGGCGGCGTGGACCTGGCCGCCATGCAGCCGACCGCCTACCTGCCGCCCAAGGGCTCCAAGGACCGTGACGCGGTCGCGGTGCTGTCGCTGATCCTGATCTTCTTCAAGGATCCCGGCCGCCAGCGTTGAGCTGGGGGCTAACCTTTGCGTCAACGGCATCCGGGTTTTTGACACCGGTAGACAGCCGCTCAGGCGCCCCTAAGGTGTGACCGGTAACAGTTGGGCGCGGTCAAGGGCTTCCCGTGCCCGGAGCGTGCAGATGCCCGGTCCGGGTGTCTTGTTGGACAAGATAACGGCGCAAGCCTTCACCTTATCGTCTTCGTGCGGTTGCGCCTGCGAAACAGCGCTCCTATAACCCGGCCACATTTCAGAAAGCCGTCGTCGAGACCGGGCCCTCATGAACATCCACGAACATCAAGCCAAAGCCGTACTCGCCGAGTTCGGCGCTCCCGTGCCGCGCGGCTTCGCCGCCTACACGCCCGCCGAAGCCGCGGAAGCCGCCGAGAAGCTCGGCACGCCCGTCTTCGTCGTGAAGAGCCAGATCCACGCCGGTGGCCGTGGCAAGGGCAAGTTCGAGGGCCTCGGCCCCGACGCCAAGGGCGGCGTCCGCGTCGTCAAGTCGGTCGAAGAGGTCCGCACGAACGCCGAGGAAATGCTCGGCCGCGTGCTGGTGACCCACCAGACGGGCCCCAAGGGCAAGCAGGTCAACCGCCTCTACATCGAAGAAGGCGCGGCGATCGCCAAGGAATTCTACCTGTCGCTGCTGGTCGACCGCGCTTCGAGCAAGGTCTCGGTGGTCGCTTCGACCGAAGGCGGCATGGACATCGAAGAGGTCGCCCACGCGACCCCGGAGAAGATCCACACCTTCACCATCGACCCGGCGACGGGCGTGTGGCCGACCCACCAGCGCGCCCTGGCCAACGCTCTCGGCCTGACCGGTGGTCTGGCCAAGGAAGCCGCCACGCTGCTGAACCAGCTCTATACGGCGTTCATGGCCAAGGACATGGCCATGCTGGAGATCAACCCGCTGATCGTGACGGCGGATGATCACCTGCGCGTCCTCGACGCCAAGCTGTCGTTCGACGGCAACAGCCTGTTCCGTCACCCGGACATCAAGGCGCTGCGCGACGAGAGCGAAGAAGACCCCAAGGAAATCGAAGCCTCGAAGTACGACCTGGCCTATATCGCCCTCGACGGCGAAATCGGCTGCATGGTCAACGGCGCTGGCCTGGCCATGGCCACCATGGACATCATCAAGCTGTACGGCGCCGAGCCGGCCAACTTCCTGGATGTCGGCGGCGGCGCTTCGAAGGAGAAGGTCACCGCGGCCTTCAAGATCATCACCGCCGATCCGGCCGTGAAGGGCATCCTGGTCAACATCTTCGGCGGCATCATGCGCTGCGACATCATCGCGGAAGGCGTCATCGCCGCCGTGAAGGAAGTCGGTCTCCAGGTTCCGCTGGTCGTCCGTCTGGAAGGCACCAACGTCGAACTCGGCAAGAAAATCATCTCGGAAAGCGGCCTGAACGTCATCGCCGCCAACGATCTGTCTGACGGCGCCGAGAAGATCGTCGCCGCTGTGAAGGGCGCCCGCTAAATGTCGGTTCTGATCGGTTCGCAAACCAAGGTCATCTGCCAGGGCATCACCGGCGCTCAAGGCACCTTCCACTCGGAACAGGCCATCGCCTACGGCACCAAGATGGTCGGCGGCGTCACCCCGGGTAAGGGCGGCCAGACCCACATCGGCCTGCCGGTGTTCAACACCGTCGCCGAAGCCAAGGACCGCACCGGCGCCGACGCTTCGGTGATCTACGTCCCGCCGCCCTTCGCGGCCGACTCGATCCTGGAAGCCATCGACGCCGAGATCCCGCTGATCATCTGCATCACCGAAGGCATCCCGGTGCTGGACATGGTCAAGGTGAAGAAGGCCCTGGCCGGCAGCAAGTCGCGCCTGATCGGCCCGAACTGCCCGGGCGTCCTGACGCCCAACCAGTGCAAGATCGGCATCATGCCGGGCGGCATCTTCTCGGAAGGCTCGGTCGGCGTCGTGTCGCGTTCGGGCACCCTGACGTACGAAGCCGTGTTCCAGACGACCAACGCTGGCCTGGGCCAGACGACGGCCGTCGGCATCGGCGGCGACCCGGTCAAGGGCACCGAGTTCATCGACGTGCTGGAACTGTTCCTGGCCGACGAAGCCACCAAGTCGATCGTCATGATCGGTGAAATCGGCGGCTCGGCCGAAGAAGAAGCGGCCCAGTTCCTGAAGGACGAAGCCAAGCGCGGCCGCAAGAAGCCCATGGTCGGCTTCATCGCCGGCCGCACGGCTCCTCCCGGTCGTCACATGGGCCACGCCGGCGCCATCGTTTCGGGCGGCAAGGGCGGCGCCGAGGACAAGATCGCGGCGATGGAAGAGGCGGGCATCCGCGTCTCGCCGTCGCCGGCCAAGCTGGGCGAGACCCTGCTGGAAGTCCTGAAGGGCTAACTAGACACCGAAACCCCGCCCCGCGCGGGGCCCAGGTTTTTTGCGACCGCCAGTCGACGATCCGAAAAAATCACCTGGGCCCCGCCAAGCGGCGGGCGCTCGGGTGATTGAGAGACTATATTTACGGGCAGTGCGGTAGCGCTCCCGTAGAGCACCGGATCCGAAGGCACAGAACGATGGCGGACGACGCAGGCATCATCAACCAGGTCTTGACCGAGACCAGCTTCCTCTACGGCGCCAATGCGGCGTTCGTGGAAGACCTCTACGCCCAGTGGGCGGAGAACCCTGGATCGGTCGAACCCTCGTGGAACGCCTTCTTCTCCAGCCTCGCCGAGCAGGCCGACCAGGTTAAGCGCGCCGCGCAGGACCCGGCCTGGACGCCGAAGAAGGTGCCGTCGGTTCGCCCCGACTGGCTGTCGGCCCTGGACGGCCAGTGGGCCAGCGTCGCCCCCGCCGTCGAAGCCAAGATCAGCAAGGCCGTCGAGGGCAAGGCCCCCGGTGCTTCGGCCGAAGCCGTCCGCGCCGCCACGCTGGACAGCCTGCGCGCCATCATGATGATCCGGGCCTACCGGATGCGTGGCCACCTGGCCGCCAATCTCGACCCGCTGGGCCTGGAGCCGCCGAAGGCCGCTCCGGAACTGGACCCGGCCACCTACGGCTTCTCGGAAGCCGACTACGACCGTCCGATCTTCCTGGACTTCGTGCTGGGCATGGAGACCTCGACGATCCGCGAGATCCTGTCGATCCTGCGTCGCACCTACGCCGGCAATGTCGGCGTGCAGTACATGCACATCTCGGATCCGAACGAGAAGGCCTGGCTGCAGGAGCGCATCGAGGGCCGCGACAAGGAAATCACCTTCTCCAAGGAGGGCAAGGTCGCCATCCTGAAGAAGCTGATCGAGACCGAAGGCTTCGAGAAGTTCCTGCACAAGCGCTTCCCCGGCACCAAGCGCTTCGGCCTGGACGGCGGCGAATCCATGGTCCCGGCCATGGAGCAGATCATCAAGCGCGGCGGCGCGCTGGGCGTGAAGGACATCGTCCTGGGCATGCCGCACCGCGGCCGCCTGAACGTGCTGGCCGCCGTGATGGGCAAGCCCTACCACGTCATCTTCCACGAGTTCCAAGGCGGCTCGTCGGTCCCCTCGGACGTCGAGGGTTCGGGCGACGTGAAGTACCACATGGGCGCCTCGTCGGACCGCGAGTTCGACGACAACAAGGTCCACCTGTCGCTCACCGCCAACCCGTCGCACCTGGAAATCGTCAACCCGGTGGTGATCGGCAAGGCCCGCGCCAAGCAGGCCTTCACCCTGCGTGAACAGCCGGACGCCGGCCGTGGCCACGTGCTGCCGCTGCTGCTGCACGGCGACGCCGCCTTCGCCGGCCAGGGCGTGGTGGCCGAGTGCTTCACCCTGTCGGGCCTGAAGGGCTACCGCACGGGCGGCACCATCCACTTCATCGTCAACAACCAGATCGGCTTCACGACCAGCCCGCGCTACTCGCGCAGCTCGCCGTACCCCAGCGACATGGCGCTGATGGTCGAAGCCCCGATCTTCCACGTGAACGGCGACGATCCGGAAGCCGTCGTCTTCGCGGCCAAGGTCTCGACCGAGTACCGCCAGAAGTTCGGCAAGGACGTGGTCATCGACATGGTCTGCTATCGCCGCTTCGGTCACAACGAAGGCGATGATCCGACCATGACGTCGCCGATCATGTACGCCAAGATCAAGGGCCACCCGCCGACCCGCGAGCTGTACGCCAACCGCCTGATCGGCGAAGGCGTGATCAGCCAGGAAGAGTCGGACGCCTGGGTCGGCGAGTTCGAGAAGTTCCTCGACGTCGAGTTCGACGCCGGCAAGAGCTACAAGGCCAACAAGGCCGACTGGCTGGACGGCAAGTGGAAGGGCCTGGCCCTGCCGGGCGACGAAGAGCGTCGCGGCAAGACCGCCTTCCCCAAGACCCGCCTGCTGGAGATCGGCCGTCAGATCACCACGGTTCCTGACCGCATCAACGCCCACAAGACCGTCAAGCGCGCGATCGACAATCGCCGCGATGCGATCGAGAAGGGCGAGGGCATCGACTGGGGCCTGGGCGAGCACCTGGCCTTCGCCACCCTGCTCGACGAGGGCTTCCCGGTCCGCCTGTCGGGCCAGGACTCGGTGCGCGGCACGTTCACCCAGCGCCACTCGGACGTCATCGACCAGACGACCGAAGAGCACTACACGCCGCTGAACAACATCCGCCCCGGCCAGGCCCACTATGAAGTGATCGACTCGGCCCTGTCGGAAGAGGCGGTGCTGGGCTTCGAATACGGCTTCTCGCTGGCCGACCCGAACACCCTGACCCTGTGGGAAGGCCAGTTCGGCGACTTCGTGAACGGCGCCCAGGTGGTGATCGACCAGTTCATCAGCTCGGGCGAGCGCAAGTGGCTGCGGATGAGCGGTCTCGTGATGCTGCTGCCGCACGGCTACGAAGGCCAGGGCCCCGAGCACAGCTCGGCGCGCCTCGAGCGCTTCCTGCAGTCGTGCGCGGAAGACAACATGCAGGTCGTCAACTGCACGACGCCGGCGAACTACTTCCACGCCCTGCGTCGCCAGATGAACCGCGAGTTCCGCAAGCCGCTGATCGTGATGGCCCCCAAGAGCCTGCTGCGCCACAAGCGCGCCGTCTCCAACATCGCCGACTTCGCCGAAGGCTCGACCTTCCACCGCGTGATGGTGGACGGCGCCGAGGCCGGTTGCGACGTCGGCGGCATCACGCTGAAGAGCGACGATCAGATCAAGCGCGTCGTCATCTGCTCGGGCAAGGTCTACTTCGACCTGGTCGATCAGCGCGCCAAGAACGGCCGCGACGACGTCTACCTGCTGCGTCTGGAGCAGTTCTATCCGTGGCCGATGAAGTCGCTGATGAATGTGCTCGGACGGTTCAAGAACGCCGACCTGGTCTGGTGCCAGGAAGAGCCGAAGAACATGGGCGGCTGGACCTTCGTCGATCCGTGGCTCGAGCTGACGCTCGACAAGCTGGACATAAAGGCCAAGCGCGCCCGCTATGTGGGTCGTCCGGCCTCGGCGTCCACCGCCGCGGGCCTGATGAGCCGCCACCTGAAAGAGCTCGAGACCTTCCTCAACGAGGCCTTCGCGTAAGCGTCGGACTTCGTCTTTAATCTCGCCGGACCAAACAAGAGAGACCTGGAAAGCCCCATGGCCGACATCAACACCCCCGCCCTCGGCGAATCCGTCACCGAAGCGACGGTCGCCCGTTGGACCAAGAAGGTCGGGGAGGCTGTGAAGAAGGACGAGATCCTCGTCGAGCTGGAGACCGACAAGGTTTCGCTGGAAGTGGCTTCGCCCGCCGACGGCGTGCTGTCGGCCATCGGCGCCGAGGAAGGCGCGACCGTGGTCCCGGGCACGATCCTGGGTGTCGTGACCGAAGGCGCGACCGCATCGGCCGCTCCGGCCGCCGCCGCGCCCAAGGCCGCTGCTCCGGCTCCGGCTCCGGCTCCCGCGCCGACCCCGGCTCCGGCGCCTGCTCCGGTCGCTGCTGCCGCTCCGGCGGCCGCGCCGGTCAGCCCGGCTCCGGCCCGCATCGCCGCCGAGAACAACCTCGACCTGTCGAAGGTCGCGGGCACCGGCAAGGACGGTCGCGTGACCAAGGGTGACGCTCTCGCCGCCCTGGAAGCCCGCTCGACCGCCCCGGCTCCGGCCGCCGCCCCGGCCGCGCCGCGTCCGATCCACGAGCGCGAAGAGCGCGTGAAGATGACGCGCCTGCGTCAGACGATCGCCCGTCGCCTGAAGGAAGCCCAGAACACGGCCGCCATGCTGACGACCTTCAACGAGGTCGACATGACGGCGGTCATGGCCCTGCGCGCCCAGTACAAGGACGTGTTCGAGAAGCGTCACGGCGTGAAGCTGGGTTTCATGTCGTTCTTCACCAAGGCCGTCGTGGCCGCGCTGAAGGCGATCCCGGACGTCAACGCCGAGATCGACGGCACCGACATCGTCTACAAGAACCACTACGACGTCGGCGTCGCCGTCGGCACCGACAAGGGCCTGGTGGTTCCGGTCGTCCGTGACGCCGACACGCTGAACCTGGCCGAGATCGAAAAGGCCATCGGCGCTCTGGGCAAGAAGGCCCGCGACGGCCAGCTGTCGATTGAAGACATGCAGGGCGGCACCTTCACGATCACCAACGGCGGCATCTACGGCTCGCTGATGTCGACCCCGATCCTGAACGCGCCGCAGTCGGGCATCCTCGGCATGCACGCGATCAAGGAACGCGCCATGGTCGTCAACGGCAAGATCGAGATCCGCCCGATGATGTACCTGGCCCTGTCCTACGACCACCGCGTCGTCGACGGCGCCGGCGCCGTGACCTTCCTGGTCAAGGTCAAGGAAGCCCTGGAAGACCCGCAGCGCCTGCTGCTGGACCTCTAAGGACCAACGAGAAGCCCGCCCTCACCGGCGGGCTTCTTCGCTTCTGGAGCCGGTGATGGCCAAGGACACGCTGTATCTGCTGGAAATGGGCTTCGACAAAGAAGGCCAGCAGCGCTTCTGCCCCGACTGCGCGATGATGGAAGGCTACCTCGCCGCCTTCCCGCAGCTGCGCGACCGGCTCGACATCGTCCGCGTCGACTACCCCCGCCCGCGCCCGGCCCTGGTCGAACGTCTCGGCGAAGAGCACCAGAACGCCCCGACCCTGATCCTGGCCGAGGCTTCTCCGGACGCCGGCCCGCACGGCGAGATCCAGTCCGCCAACGGCCTCAGCTTCCTCAGCGACGCCCGCCCGATCACCCGCTGGCTGGCGGCGAAGTACGACCTGCCCGCGCCGCTCTGATTTGGGGCCTGGGCGCAGATGCTGTATCTATCTGCTGGTAGATACAGGACGCTCCGATGGGAAAGTTCGACATCGCACCCGCACGGGTCAAACTCTTCGCGCATGAAGGCGGCCAAGCTGTCCAGTTTCCCGAAGGCTTCAGCTTCGAGGGGGCTGAGGTCACCATGCGCCAGGAGGGGAATGCGGTCATTCTGGAGCCGATCCCCGTAAAGCCGCGGCGAACGCGCGCCGAGCTGGAGGCGATGTTCGCGCGCATCGACGCCGAGGGCGGCGCCGATTTCCCTGATCGCGATCAACCGCCCATGCAAGAGCGTGATTTCGACTGGTGACCTTGGCGCTCGACACCAACGTCTTCGTCGACCTTACCCAGGGAAGGCGGCCGAAGGTTCGAGAGCGCTATATCGAGGCTTCGCTCGCGGCTGAACCCATGGTGGCCTCCGTGATCGTCCACCACGAATTGCAGTTCGGGGTTTTCGCTAGTCGTGATCCTGAAACGGCTGCCAGACATCTCTCCGGCTTCGTGCGGGATATTGTCGTCGAGCCGCTTTCCCAAGAGGACGTCACCGTTGCCGCCCGCGTGCGGGTGGCGCTCAAGCGGGCTGGAACGCCGATCGGTCCCTACGACCTTCTGATCGCCGGCCAGGCGCTCAATCGAGGCTGGACGCTGGTCACGTCAAACACCCGGGAGTTCTCCCGGATCGAAGGCCTCAAGCTCGAAGACTGGTCCGCCTAACGACTAGCCCGCAGCACCGCTTCCCCCAGCGCCGCGTAGTCGCCGTTGAAGTGGTGGCCGCCGGGGAGGCGGACCTTGGCGACCTCCGTGGAGGGCAGGTCGGGGCAGACGTCGTGCCGTTCCTTGTCGCCATAGACGCACGTGATCTTCGGGCCGTTGAGCGCGGCGATCGCCGGGACGACCGGGAAGGAATCGTGGCTCGCCCGGTTCAGCCAGCTGGCCGGATGGAACCGCAGGTCGCCGTGGGGCACGGTCCCGATCAGCACCACGTGGCCGATCTGCGCCCGCAGGTCTTCCGGCAGGCGCGGGATGATGGCCGGCAGGGCCGCCGCGCCAAACGAATAGCCGATCAGCACCACCTTCGAGCGGCCCCACTGCCGTCCGTAGTCGCGCAGGTCGGCGGCGAGGTCATCGGCCACGGCCTGTGGCGAGCGCCTGGCGCTGAAATAGGCCAGGGAGTTGATGCCGACGGTCGGCACGCCGTCGGCGGCCAGGCGCTTTGCGACCTTCTGGTCCAGGGGACCCCAGCCGCCGTCGCCGGAATAGAACACCGCCAGGCTGTCGCTGGCCCGGTCGCTGGGCGTCACGACCACCGTCTTGGCCGAGGCTGGCGCGGCGAGCGTCAGGGCGAGGGCGAAGAGGGCGGTGACGAAGGGAACGCGGGTGGTCATGGTCTCAAACGGGGTCTGGTCTTAGCGGCTGGCCTTCAGCACCGCCGCGCCCAGGGTGGCGTAGTCGCGGTTGAAGTGGTGATCGCCGGCCAGGCGGACCTTGTCGACCTGGGCGTCGGGAAGGCTGGGGCAGATATCGGCCTTCTCCTTGTCGCCGTAGACGCAGGTGATCTTCATCCCCGCCATTTTCCCATCCATGAGGGCGGCGATGGCCGGGCGCACCGGATAGGAGTCCGGCGTGGCGATGTTGAGCCAGCTGGTCGGATGGAATTGCAGGTCGCCGTTCGCGCCGGTGCCGATCAGCACCAGGCGACCAATATGGCCGCGCAGGTCGGCCGGCAGCTGCGGGATGATCGCCGGCAGGGCGTCGGCCCCGAACGAGTAGCCGATCAGCGTCACCTTCGTACGGCCCCACAGGCGCTCGTACTCGCGCAGGGCCTGGGCCAGGTCGGCGGCCGCCCCAGCCGGCGTGCGCTTGGGGGTGAAGTAGCTCAGCGAGTTGAAGCCCACCGTGGGCACGCCGTTGTCGGCCAGGTACTGGGTCACGCCCTGGTCGAGAGCGGCCCAGCCGCCGTCGCCCGAATAGAACACCGCCAGGGTGTCGCCGGCCTTGCTGCTGGCCACCGGGATCTGGTCAGCAGCGGCGGCGGGCATGGCTACGCCAGCCATCAGGGCAACGGCGGCGAGGGCGGTAAGAAGGCGAGCGCGCAGGGTCATGCTGCTAAGACGCCACCAAGCGGTGACGCTCTCCAGGCAGTCTGATGTCAAGCTTGTGGCAAAGCCTGCGGCAGGGCGTCGCGGCCATGGGGCGGCCCGTTTGCACAAACCGGCCATTCTCCTTGGTTTTCAAGGGCGCGGGCGTCGAAAGCGGGTTCCGTTTTTGGCCGCATGCCTCTAAGGAACTCCGGCCTCCAGAGGTCTGACAATTGGGCCGGCGAGGCCCCATATTTTGTCCGGCGCCGCTATCGGCGCGTCCTGAAGGCGAAAGACCCATGGCTCAGTACGACGTCGTCATCATCGGTGGTGGTCCTGGTGGCTACAACGCGGCGACCCGCGCCGGCCAGCTGGGCCTGAAGACCGCGATCGTCGAAGGCCGCGGCAAGCTGGGCGGCACCTGCCTGAACGTCGGCTGCATGCCCTCGAAGGCCTTGCTGCACGCCTCGGAATATTACGAAGCCGCGGCCGGCGGCGAGTTCGCCAAGCTGGGCATCGAGGTCAAGCCGAAGCTGAACCTCGTGCAGATGATGGCCCAGAAGGCCGAGAGCGTCGAAGCCCTGACCAAGGGCGTCGAGTTCCTGATGAAGAAGAACAAGGTCGACTACGTGAAGGGCTGGGGCCGCATCGACGGCCGCACTCCTGAAGGTTTGGGCAAGGTGGTCGTGAAGGCCGAGGACGGTTCGGAAACCGTGCTCGAGACCAAGAACATCGTCATCGCCACCGGCTCCGAGCCCACCCCGCTGCCGGGCGTGGCGATCGACAACAACCGCATCGTCGACTCGACCGGCGCCCTGTCGCTGCCGGAAGTGCCCAAGAGCCTGATCGTGGTCGGCGCCGGCGTCATCGGCCTGGAGCTGGGCTCGGTGTGGAAGCGCCTGGGCGCTGAAGTCACCGTCGTCGAATATCTGGACCGCATCATCCCGGGCACGGACACGGAAGTCGCCACCGCCTTCCAGAAGATCCTGACCAAGCAGGGCTTCAAGTTCTCGCTGGGCGCCAAGGTCACCGGCGCTGTCGCCTCGGCCAAGGGCGTGAAGCTGACCCACGAGCCGGTCGCCGGCGGCGAAGCCACGACGATCGAGGCCGACTACGTGCTGGTCGCCATCGGCCGTCGTCCGTTCACCCAAGGCCTGGGTCTGGAAACGGTCGGCATCACGCCGGACAAGCGCGGCGTCATCGCCAACGACCACTACAAGACCGGCGTGGACGGCATCTGGGTGATCGGCGACGTGACCTCGGGTCCGATGCTGGCCCACAAGGCCGAGGACGAGGCCGTGGCCTGCATCGAGCTGATCGCGGGCAAGGCCGGCCACATGAACTACGACATCATTCCGGGCGTCATCTACACCAAGCCGGAAGTCGCCACGGTCGGTAAGACCGAGGACGAGCTGAAGGCCGCGGGCATCGCCTACAAGGTCGGCAAGTTCCCGTTCCTGGCCAACAGCCGCGCCAAGATCAACCACGAGACCGACGGCTTCGTGAAGGTGCTGGCCGACGCCAAGACCGACCGCATCCTGGGCGCTCACGCCGTGGGTCCGAACGTCGGCGACATGATCGCTGAGATCTGCGTGGCCATGGAGTTCGGCGGCGCTTCGGAAGACGTGGCCCGCACCTGCCACCCGCACCCCACGCGTTCGGAAGCCTTCCGCCAGGCGGCGATGGGCGTCGAAGGCTGGACCATGCAAGCCTAAGGCTGGCGTAACCAGCCTTAACGATAGTTGATACCCACGTTCGTCAATCGGACGTAGAGTGGCGGGGTTCCTCAGGAGCCCCGCCATGTTTTTGTCCGCCCTGACCTTCGCCGCCCTGCTGCAAGCCGCGCCTGTCGCTGGCCAGAAGGGCTATCTGCTGCAGCAGAAGCCGTTCGAGACGGGCCAACGGGTGGATCAGCCGCGGCTGCCGTTCCCCAGGAAGTCCAAGTCGGCCATGGGCGAGGCCGAGAGGGCCTTCCCGCCGACGCGTATCGGCCAGGCCGCCTCGCCGTTTCCCAAGAAGCGCATAATCCGCTCGCCGATGACCCCGGGCTGCGGGAGCGAGCCGCTGCAACGCGCCGCCCATCCCGAGGTCGTGCAGGTTCAGCCGCTCTCGAAAATGCCTCAGGCGCATGGCGAGCTCGCGGTGGCCCGCCTGGTCGACGGCTGCCCGGTGGCCGTGCTGATCGCCCAGCGGACGCCAGCGCCCTAGGCGCCTATAGCCTGACGAAAGCCACGTTCCGCGCCCCGCCGGCCCAGGCGCCGAAGCCCGTGACCTTGCCCTGGGCGTCGCGGGCGAAGACGAAGGTGGTGACGCCGCGCAGGCGGGCGGTGAAGGCGTCGGCGAAGCTGGGCGCCAGCGGCCATTCGACCGCGAACCGCTGACGCATGACCAAGCCGTCGCCTTGCCGGGCCACGGTGATCCGGGTGTCGAGTTCGGCGCTGTAGTAGGTCCCGACATAGTCGGCCAGGGCGGACGGGTCGGTCGCGGCCGGTCGCACGGCGACGAAGGCTTGGGCGACGCCGGCCCGCGTCAGGCTGAACCCCGCCGCGCCGGCGCCCTGGCGAGGAAAGGCGATGACGCCGCCGTCGGCGGTCTGGAAGCGGTTCTCGCCCAGCGGCGTCAGGATCTGGGAGCCGCCACGCGTCAGGGTCAGTTGCCCACCGACCGCCGCCAGCCGGATCAGGTCGCCGCGGACCGGGTCCCGGAACAGACCCTGATAGGGCGTGAGGTCCTTCGGGGCCTGCACCGCCGCGACGGCCTTGGGCGCGGAGACGGTCGCCGGGGCGTGACCTGCGGCGGGCAGAGCCTGCGCGGCGATCCGCTCGCCCAGCGCCACAGGGTCGACGCCGCCGTTGTTGCACATCAGGGCGATGGAGACGCCCTGGTCGGGATAGCGTCCCAGCCAGCTCTTGTAGCCGGCCGTCGAGCCGCTGTGCGACACCAGCCGGCGGCCCTGATCGCGGGTGATCTCCAGGCCCAGGCCATACTCCAGCGGCGCGCCGCTGCTCAGGCGCCCGGGCGTTTGCATGGCCGCGACCAGGGCCGGGCCGCCGGGCAGGGCCGAGGGCTTGTCCAGGAAGGCGTTCCACAGCAGCAGGTCGCCGACCGTGGTCAGCAGGCCGCCGTTTCCGTAGACGCTGGTGAACGGCATGTTGGCGACGAAGCCCCCATCGTCCGGCGCATAGGCGCTGGCCCGGCCGGGGACGACGGTGCGGAAGTCCTCGCGCCACTGCGTGTGTCCCATGCCCAGGGGCTGGAACAGGCGCTGGCGGGTGAAGGCCTGCAGGCTGGTCCCGCTGGCCCGTTCGACGATCATCGCCGCCAGGGCGTAGTTGGTGTTGGTGTAGAGGAACTCCGCGCCGGGCGCGAAGTTGAGGCCCTTTTGGCGCGAGGCCAGGTCCAGGATCATGGCGTTGGTGTGGGCCTGGACGCCCGGACCATTGCCGGTCAGCGCCAGCAGGCTCCACTGCTCGCGCAGACCGCTGGTGTGGTTCAGCAGATGGCGGATCGTGACGGGGGTCCCGTAGTCCGGCATTTCGGGCAGGAAACGGCGGATGTCGTCGTCGAGACCGAGCTTGCCGTCCTGGGCCAGCAGCACGATGGCGGCGGCGGTGAACTGCTTGGCCAGGGACCCGGTCTCCAGGATCGTCGCCGGCGTCAGGGGCGCGGCGTGCTCCAGGTCGGCCTGGCCGCGCGCGACGATCACCGGCGAGGCGCCGGGCAGGGCGACCCCGGCGACACAGCCAGCGCCGTCCGCCGCGATGGACGCGAGCGCCGCGTCGAGATCGAGCCTGGACGCGGACTGGACCTGGGCGTATGCGGCGGGGCCTGGGTCAACGAGGACGCAGGAGAGGGCGATGGCAGTGATGACGGGGCGCATGAGATCCTCGGCGAACGCCCTCAGCCCGTAGAGCTGCGCTGTGGAGACGCCAATGGGCGATCGGCGAAACGCCATCGTCCAGCGGTGAATGGCGGCCCCCGGGACCCTTAAAGAAAAGCCCCGCCGGCGGACCGGCGGGGCTCTGTACGCGTCTTTAGAGGGGAGGAACGCCCGAGGGGGGCGGGCGCTTACGCTACGCTTACTGAACCTCTGTCCGCCAATCCTTGGGGGGCTAGGGCGGGTCTCAGAATTCTTCCCAGTCGTCGCTGGCGCCGACGGCCTTGGCCAGCTTGGCCTGGGCGGCGGCGACCGGGTTGACGCCCGGGCGGCTGGTCGTGGTGGCCGGAGCCGGACCACGGCTGGGAGCCGCCGCGCGGGGCGCCGGGGCCGGAGCGGCCGGACGGTGCGTCGAGCGGCTGGTGGTGCGCGTGGTCTGGGCGACCGCGCCATTGACGCGGAAGCGACCGATCATCTGCATCAGATTGCCGGCCTCGCCCTTCAGGGCGTGCGAGGCGGCGGTCGACTGCTCGACCATGGCGGCGTTCTGCTGGACGGTCTGGTCCATCTGGTTGACGGCGGCGTTGACCTGGTTGAGGCCGGTGGCCTGCTCCTGGCCCGAGGCCGCGATCTCGCTGACCAGGGCGTCGATCTCGCCGACCTTGCCGACGATGGCCTCCAGGGCCTCGCCGGTCTGGCCGACCATCGAGACGCCTTGGTTGACCTGCTGCGACGAGGTCGAGATCAGGGTCTTGATCTCCTTGGCGGCGTCGGCCGAGCGCTGGGCCAGGGCCCGCACTTCCTGGGCGACGACGGCGAAGCCGCGACCGGCTTCACCCGCACGCGCCGCTTCGACGCCGGCGTTCAGGGCCAGCAGGTTGGTCTGGAAGGCGATCTCGTCGATGACGCCGATGATCTGGCTGATCGACTGCGACGACTTCTCGATCTGGTTCATGGCCTCGACGGCGTTGCGCACCACGACGCTGGAGCGTTCGGCGTCGCCACGGGTCGAGCCGACGACCTTGGAGGCTTCCTGCGCGCCGGCCGACGAGCGGCGGACCGTGGCGGTGATCTCGTCCAGGGCGGCGGCGGTTTCTTCCAGGCTGGCGGCCTGTTGTTCGCTGCGGCGCGACAGGTCGTCGGCGGCCGAGGCGATCTCGTCCGAGCCCGAGCCGATGCTGTTGGCGGCGTGGACGATGGAGCCCACGACCTCTTCGAGCTGCGTGATGGCGCCGTTGAAGTCGTTTTGCAGGCGCTTGTAGGCTTCCGGGAACTGCTGATCGAGGCGGTAGGTCAGGTCGCCGTCCGACAGGCGGGCCAGGCCGCCGGCGATGGCTTCCATGACGAAGGCCTGCTCCTTGGCCGAGGCGTCGGCGATCTCCTGGTTGCGGCGGCGCTCGGCTTCCGTCTCGGCGCTGGCGCGCAGCTGGGCGGCTTCGGCGGTGCGCAGGGCCAGGGCGTTGTCCTTGAACACCTGGACCGAGCGGGCCATGGCGCCGACCTCGTCCTTGCGCTCGGCGCCCTTGACGTCGACGTCGACGCTGCCCTGGGCCAGGACTTCCATGGTCTTGGACAGGTTGGTCAGCGGCTTGGCGATCTTGGCCGAGCCGACCCACATGGCGTACAGCAGGGCCGCGCCGGCCGAGAGCAGGCCGAACAGCAGCAGCACGATCGCGCCGGCGGCGGCGTCGCTCTTGGCCTTGTCGACCATGCCTTGCGTCTCGACGCTGTGATGGTCGATCCAGTCGGCGACGTCCTTGGTCAGCTTGGCGATGTCGGTGTCGATGCCGCCCATCATCATGACGGCGGCTTCGTTGGCGTTCTGCAGGCCCATGTCGGCGCCGGCGCGGGCGTTGTCGTGGACCGCCTTGAAGCGGGCGCGGAAGGCGTTCAGGTCCTTGACCGCGGCCGGGTCGGCCTTGGCGGCCTTGTCCAGGAAGGCGTTGCCGCCGGCGAAGGCCTTCTCGATGTCTTCCGAGCCGGACTTGGCGGCTTCCGACGTGCCGTCGTTGGCGACGGTGCGATAGGCGGCGTAGCCGACGGTGGCGACCTGACGGTTGAAGCGGGCGGCGTTCAGTTCGGTCGGGGCGCGCTGGCTGACCAGGATCTGAGCGGCCTTCTCGACGCGCTTGACCTGCCAGACGCCGGCGCCGACGCAGGCCAGGGCGACCAGGGCCAGCACGATCGCCGGGGTCATAACCTTGGTGGAAATCTTCAGGTCGTCGAACTTCATCACAGCCTCATGCGGCGCGGGCGACGGGTACAGGCCCGGCTAAAACACACGTTTCGCGGATAGAAGACCCGAACGCCGTAAAATCGCGGTTAATGCTCAGGCTTGGCTCAACGATAGCGACAGTCTGACGCAGCCGATTTGACGCTGAAATGCCCTGATAAATGGCAGTCCTGGAATCTTCAACTTTTCAGGGTATCTTGCGCCCCGCGCCCCTGAGGCGCCAACGGATCACATCGGGGTAGGAAGTCATGAGCGACGCGGCCGGTCGATACAACATCCTGCTGATCACTTGCGATCAGTACCGCTTTCCCCGCTTCTCGTACGGCGCCGACGGCGGTCTGGCCGAGCCGCTGAAGCGGATCCTGGGCTTCCAGCGCGAGACCGAAAAGAACGACTACGCCAAGTATTTCCCCGGCCTGCTGGCCCTGCGCGAGAACGCGGTGCTGCTGCGCAACCACACCATCGCCTCCAGCGCCTGCACGCCCAGCCGGGCGGTGATCTATACCGGCCAGTACGGGACCAAGACCGGCGTCACCCAGACCGACGGCCTGTTCAAGAACGGCGACTCCTACAATTTCCCCTGGCTGGCGGCCGACGGGATCCCGACCCTGGGGACCTGGATGCGCGAGGCGGGCTACTCGACCCACTATTTCGGCAAGTGGCACGTCAGCAATCCGCCCGAGCACTCGCTGGACCGCTACGGCTTCGACAACTGGGAGGAGTCGTATCCCGAGCCGCACGGCGCGGCGACCAACAATCTGGGCCTCTATCGCGACGCCGGCTTCACGGACTCGGCCTGCGCCTTCCTGCGTCGCAAGGCCCTGGGGCTGGACTACAACCGGGCTCAGGCGGTCGAGCAGGCCAAGGACCCCTACGCCTCGGGGCCGAACCCCGAGGACGCCCGGCCGTGGTTCGCCGTGGCCTCGTTCGCCAACCCGCACGACATCGCCACCTATCCGGCCGTGGTCTCCCAGGCCCTGCCGCTGCCGGACGACTCCGGTCCGCAGCCGGTGACGGGGCCGCTGACCGTGCCGCTGGCTGGCCAGAAGGCCACGGCCCCGACGGCCGGTACGGCCCTGCTGCCGCTCAATCCGCAGGACTTCCCGCAGGACTGCGCCAAGGTCCCGCCGACCTGGGACGAGTCCCTGGCCGACAAGCCCGTCTGCCAGCACGACTACAGCTACAAGGTAGCCCTGGCCCTCAACGCCAAGACCGGCTTCAACGCCGTGCTGCGCGGCCAGGCCAAGTTCCCGAACGTCCCCGTCGACCACGAGCGCGCGGCCCGCGACGCGGTGAAGGTGGCGCTGAAGAGCACCATCCCGTTCCAGCTCAGCGACAAGCCCAAGGAATACACCGCGCAGTTCATCCAGCTTTACGGCTGGCTGCACGCGGTGGTCGACGCCCATGTCGACGCGGTGCTCAAGACGCTGGAAGAGACGGGCCTGGCCGACAACACCATCGTCGTCTTCCTGACCGACCACGGCGAATATGCCGGCGCCCACGGCATGATGATCGAGAAGTGGCACACGGCCTATCAGGAGGCGCTGCACGTGCCGGTGGTCGTGAAGTTCCCGCCCTCGATCCAGGTCCAGGGGACCGAGCCGGGCCATGGCGATGGGCCGATCGCAGATACGCCGCGCCAGCTGGACGCCTTGACCAGCCACATCGACATCCTGCCGACCATCCTGGGCCTGGCCGGGGTGGGGAACGAACAGCGCGAGACGATTGGCAAGACCCTGGCCGCCACCCGGCCGACGCCGCCGCTGCCGGGCGTCGACCTGGCTCGCCTGCTGCGCGGCGAGACCGACCAGGTGGTCGAGCCCGACGGCCGCGAGCGCCAGGGCGTGCTGTTCATCACCGACGACGAGATCACCGCCCCCTCGGCCTCGAACGGCGATCCGGCCAACGAGAAGTGCGACAAGGAGTTTGAGGTCTTCAAGCTGCTGGTCGACGAGGTGCGGACCACCGTGCCGACCCTGGCCACGGGCTCGGTGCGCCAGCCCAACCACGTCCGCTCGGTCCGGACCCAGGACTATAAGCTCAACCGCTACTTCGACCCGTCCGGTCAGGAGGCCCAGGAATGGGAGATGTACGACCTGAAGCGCGACCCCAACGAGACGACCAACCTGGTGAAGGTGCACGGCTCGCCGCCGACCGCGCGCGATGATCTGCCGGCCCCGTTCGTGAAGGCGGCGGTGCAGACCGAGGCCGATCGGCTGGCGAAGCTGCTGGCGGAGCTGGAGGTGCGGGATTTGTAGGGACGCCCCCTCCGTCTCGCCGCCTATCGGCGTCGATCCACCTCCCCCGCAAGCGGGGCAGGAGGGAGTGTCTTCTCCTCACCCGTGCAACGGGGGAGGTGGCGCGATGCGGATACGCATCGTGACGGTGGGGGCGCTAGGCCCCCGCCTCACCCCTTCGGATGCGCCGCCGCGTACGCCGCCAATAGCCCCGCCGCGTCCACCTGCGTATACCGCTGCGTCGTCGACAGCGACGCATGGCCCAGCAGGTCCTGGATCGCCCGCAGGTCCGCGCCCGCGCCCAGCAGGTGGGTGGCGAAGGCGTGGCGGAAGGCGTGGGGGGTCACCCGGTCGGACAACCCTAAGCGTCCGCGCAGGGTCTGGACCAAGCCCTGGACGTGGCGGGGCGACAGCGGCCCGCCGCGCTTGGCCCGGAACAAGGGCTCGTCGGCGGTCAGCACGAACGGCAGCTCGTTCAGATAGACGTCGACCGCCTCGCGCACGGCGTCCAGCACCGGCACGATCCGGGTCTTGCCGCCCTTGCCGGTGATGCGGATCGCCTGCCCCAGCGGCGCGGCGCCAAAGGTCAGGGACAGGGCCTCGGAGATACGCAGGCCGCAGCCCCACAGCAAGGTCAGCACAGCCTCGTCGCGGGCGGTCTCCCAGGGATCGCGCTCGGTGTCGTCGGCGGCTTCGGTGATCAGGTCGCGCGCCTGGTCCTCGGAGACGGGGCGCGGCAGGCCGACCTTCAGGCGCGGGCCGCGCACCAGTTCGACGGCGGCGTTGGCCACGCCGTGGCGCTGATCCAGATAGCGATGGAAGGCGCGGATCGACGACAACGCCTGGCTGATCGAGCGCGGAGCCAGGGCGTCCTCACCCTGGCGGCGGAAGGCGAGGTAGCCGCGCAGGTCGGCGGCAGAAATCTCGCCCATGGCCGAAAGGCTGACGGCCTCGCCCCGGTGCCGCTCCAGGAAGTTCAGATAGGCCAGGACGTTGTCGCCATAGGCCCGAACCGTGCGCGGCGAGGCCCGGCGCTCCAGCGTCAGGTAGTCCAGCCAGGCGGCATAGGCCTGGCGCGCACTCACAGGACGGGCCAGCGTTCGGCGGTGCGCTCGACCACGCGGGCCAGGAAGTTGACCAGCTCGGTGCCCATGTCCGCCGAGAAGCCTTCCGGATCGGTCGAGCCGAAGGCCACCAGGGCCTCGCGGCGCGGCTCCCAGATGGCCATGCGGACCAGGGCCATGCTGCGGATGGTCTCGGCCTTGTCGCTGAACAGCGGCAGGGCGGGGGCGAAGAAGCCCATGCGGGCGATCGGCGCGTCGCCCAGGATCATGTCGACCTGACCCTCGGCCAGGACGTGCCAGCCGGCCGGCACCCGGTGCGGGCCTTCCAGGGCGATCGTGCCGGTGGCCAGGCCGAAGCGCAGCTGGGTCATCTCGTCGACGCGACGGGCCAGGTCGGAGTGGTTGCGGGCGTCCAGCAGGTCGATGACCGCGGCGTGGGTTTGGGCCTGGGCCGAATAGTTGGCGCGGGCGTTGGCCTCGATCGCCTGGCGGACGCTGGCCTCGCGCTTGTGGGCGGCGGCGGCGCGGGCCAGGGCGCGGGGCCCGAAGTCGACGACATTGGCCGCATCGACCCGCAGGCCCAGTTCGCCCAGCAGGTCTTCGTCCTGGCGCAGGAATTCCGGCTGGACGCGCAGGAAGTCGCGCACGCTGTCGGCGTCGACCGGTTTCCTGCTCGCGTTCGTCGCGTCGCTCATCGTCGTCCCCACGGTAAAAAGCACTCCATGCGGATGAAGCGGGCAAGACGGTTAATGTCCGCTTGATGACGACCGCGACGCCGCTCTCGACCTGGGGAGCGTTTGGCGGCAAAAGCATGCCGTCATGTCCCGTATCGCTTCCGTTCTGCTGCCGATGCCGTTGCCGGAGGCCTTCGACTACGCCGAGCCGGACGGACTCGATCTGAGCATCGGCGACCATGTGGCGGTGCCGCTGGGCCCCCGCGTGATTCGCGGCGTGGTCGTCGCCCTGCGCGACGGGACCGGCGGCAATCGGCCGCTGAAGGTGATCCAGGGCCGGGTCGACGACCCGCCGCTGCCGCCGGGCGTGTTGGCCTTCGTCGAGTGGGCGGCGCGCTACTCGGTCGACTTGCCCGGATGGCCGCTGGCCATGGCCCTGCGTGGCCTGCGCCATCCGCCGCCCAAGCCCGACAAGGTGCTGGTCCTGTCCGGGACCCAGCCCGCCCGCATGACGCCTGCGCGCCTGAAGGTGCTGGCCGCCGCCGAGGGGGTGAAGCTGTCGAGCACGGCCCTGGCCTCCGCCGCCGGCGTCTCGTCCGGCGTCGTGAAGGGTCTGGTCGACGAGGGCGCGCTGGTCGCCGACTATGTGGAGCCCGAGCGCGGCCTGCCGCAGCCGGACCTCTCCCTGCCGCCCCGCACCCTGAACCCCGGTCAGGCCGCCTGCGTCGACGTGCTGAAGGACATGCTGGATGCCGGCGGCTTCCAGGCCGCGTTGCTGGACGGCGTCACCGGCTCGGGCAAGACCGAGGTCTATCTGGAGGCCGTCGCGGCCGCGCTGGAGGACCCCGAGGCCCAGATCCTGGTGCTGCTGCCCGAGATCGCCCTGACCCAGGCCGTGCTGGCTCGTTTCGAGCAGCGTTTCGGCGCCCTGCCGGCCGAGTGGCACTCTGGCGTCTCGCCGCCGCGTCGCCGGCAGGTCTGGGAGGCGGTGGCCAGCGGCAACGCCCGCATCGTGGTCGGGGCCCGCTCGGCCCTGTTCCTGCCGTTCAAGAAGCTGCGCCTGATCGTAGTCGATGAAGAGCACGACAGCTCGTTCAAGCAGGAAGAGGGCTTCATCTACCAGGCCCGCGACCTGGCCGTGGCCCGCGCCAAGATCGAGGGGGCGTCCGTCCTGCTGGCCTCGGCGACGCCGTCGCTGGAGAGCCTGTTCAACGCCCAGGCCGGCCGCTACCGCTGGCTGCGGCTGTCGGCCCGCCACGGCGCGGCGCAACTGCCCGACATCGATCTGGTCGACATGCGCCAGACACCGCCGGAGCCGGGCCGCTGGCTGTCGCCGCCGCTGATCAAGGCCATGGCCGTGACCCTGCAACGCGGCGAGCAGGCCATGCTGTTCCTGAACCGGCGGGGCTATGCGCCGCTGGTGCTGTGCAAGGCCTGCGGCGAGAAGATGAAGTCGCCCGACACCGACAGCTGGCTGGTCGAGCACCGCTATACCGGTCGTCTGGTCTGCCACCTGACCGGCTTCTCGATGAAGAAGCCCGAGGCCTGCCCGCATTGCGGGGCCAAGGACTCGCTGGTCTCGATCGGTCCGGGCGTGGAGCGGGTCGAGGAGGAGGCGCGGCACATCTTCCCCGACGCGCGGATCGCGGTGTTCTCGTCCGACACGGTGATGGACGCCGAGGCCGCCAAGACCCTGGTCGCGACCATGGCGGCCGGCGAGATCGACATCCTGGTGGCCACCCAGGCGGCGGCCAAGGGCCACAACTTCCCGAACCTGACCCTGGTGGGCGTGGTCGACGCGGACCTGTCCTTGCGCGGCGGTGACCTGCGGGCCGGGGAGCGGACCTTCCAGCTGCTGGCCCAGGCCGCCGGCCGCGCCGGGCGTCACGAGAAGCCGGGGCGGGCGCTGCTCCAGACCTATTCCCCCGACCACGCGGTGATGCAGGCCCTGAAGGCCCAGGACCGCGACGCCTTCGTCGAGGCCGAGATGTCCATGCGCCAGGACGCAGGCCTGCCGCCTTACGGCCGTCTGGCGGCGGTGATCGCCTCGGGGCCGGACGGCGCGGCGCTGGACGCCTATGTCGAGGCCCTGGCCGCCGTGATCCCCAACGCCGAGGGCGTGGAGGTGTTCGGCCCGGCCGACGCGCCGCTGGCCCTGGTGCGCGGCCGCCGCCGCAAGCGCTTCCTGGTCCGCGCCGAACGCACCGTCGACCTGCAAGGCTTCATGGCCGCCTGGCGCGCCCGGGCCAAGGTCCCGAACTCGGTGCGGGTGGTGATCGACGTGGATCCCTACAGCTTCCTGTAGGGATCAGTTCGTCGGCTCGTCCTTATCCAGCACCGCGGCGCCCGCCGCCGGCTGGTGCGAGCGCAGGGGCAGGGCGGGGATGAACAGGATCGTCACCAGACCGGCCAGGATCACGAACAGGGCCGCGACCATCACGCCGCTGACGGCGTTGATCAGCGCGCCTTGCAGCACCGGGTCGGCGTGGGCCGCCTGGCCCTTGGCGGCGGCCTGGACGGCCATGCCTTCCAGCTTGCCCAGGTCCAGGCCGCCACCGGGCAGGCTGGCCAGGCGCGCGGTCAGCATCGTCCCGGCCAGGGCCGCGCCGACGGTCGAGCCGATCTGGCGGAAGAACTGGTTGGAGCTGGTGGCCACGCCGATGTCGCGCGGGTCGACGGCGTTCTGGGTGGCGATGTTGAACAGGCTCTGACCGGGGCCCAGGCCCAGGCCGACAAAGGCCAGCAGGGCGCACAGCAGGCCCAGGCTGTGGATCTTCGACAGGTCGTGCAGCAGGAACACCGCCACCAGCAGGATGGCCGCGCCGGCGATCATGAACGGCTTGTACTTGCCGGTCTTGGAGACCAGCTGGCCGGCCACGGTGCTGCTGATGATCAGGCCAGCCATCAGCGGCAGCATGGTCATGCCGCTGACCGTGGCGGGCACGCCCCGGCCCAGCTGCAGGAACAGCGGCAGGAACATCACCACGCCCATGAAGGCCATGGAGATCAGGAAGCCGGCCAGGTTGGCGGTGGTGAACACCTTGTTCTGGAACAGGTGCATCGGGAGGATAGGGTTCGACACCTTGGTCTCGGCGACCACGAAGGCGACCAGCGACACGGCGGCCAGGGCGAAGAGCGAGAGGCTCTGCGGCGAGCGCCAGGCGAAGTTGTGGCCGCCCAGGCTGAGCGCCAGCAGCAGCGGCACGAAGGCGGCGATCAGCAGGGCCGCGCCCAGGAAGTCGATCTTGCCCGAGCGGCGGTGCTCCAGCGGCGGCATCTTGACGATGACCATGAAGAGGGAGAGCAGCGAGAGCGGCAGGTTGACGTAGAACACCCAGCGCCAGCCGGCGATCGTCTGGGTCCCGATCTGCACGGTGCCGTGGTCGGTGAAATAGCCGCCGATGATGGGACCCAGCACGCTGGCCAGGCCGAACACCGAGCCGAAGATGCCGGCGAACTTGCCCCGCTCGCGCGGCGGATAGAGGTCGGCGATGATGGCGAAGGCGGTGGTGAACAGCGCCCCGCCGCCGATGCCCTGCAAGGCGCGGAACACGATCAGCTGGACCATGCCCGGCATGCCCAGGATGGTCCCGAACTCGCCGGCCAGACCCGACAGCCAGGAACCCGCGAGAAAGATCGAGATGCCGGTGATCAGCACGGGCTTGCGCCCGAAGATGTCGCCCAGCTTGCCCCAGATCGGCACCATCACCGTCGAGGTCAGCAGGTAGGACGTCGTCACCCACGAATAGAGATTGAGGCCGTTCAGCTCGGAGATGATCCGCGGCATGGCCGTCGAGACGATCGTCTGGTCCAGGGCGCTGAGCAGGAAGACGATCATCAGCGCCGCCATGGTCAGGCGACGCTCTGCTTCGGTGAAGGTCTGGCCAGTAGAGGTCGGGGAAGTCATCGGGGCCCTGGGAAGCGTGACAGCCGGGGTCGCCGACCTATCACGCTCCCAACGCCTGAAGTAGGGGCTTAGTGCTCCTTCTTCGTCCCACGCTTACGCGACAGCATGTTCAGGCCCTCGACCCCGGCCGAGAAGGCCATGGCCGTGTAGATGTAGCCCTTGGGCACGTGGGCGCCGAAGCCCTCGGCGATCAGCACGGTGCCGATCATCAGCAGGAAGCCCAGGGCCAGCATCACGACGGTCGGGTTGTCGTTGATGAAGTTGCCCAGCGGGTCGGCGGCCAGCAGCATCACGGTCACGGCGATGATCACGGCGGCCACCATGATGGGCAGGTGGTCGGTCATGCCGACGGCGGTCAGGATCGAGTCGATCGAGAACACCAGGTCCAGCAGGATGATCTGGAAGATCGCTGCGCCGACGTTGGAGATCACCTGGGTGGCCTTGTCCTTCTCCAGCACGTCGTCGCTCTTGCCGGGATCGACGCTGTGGTGGATCTCCTTGGTCGCCTTCCAGATCAGGAAGACGCCGCCGGCGATCAGGATCAGGTCGCGCCACGAGAAGGCGGTCTCGAAGCCGGGCTCGCCGTGCGAGCCGACCGGGCCGGCGATGCCGAGGTCGAAGACCGGGGCGGTCAGGCCGACGATGAAGGCGATGGTCGACAGCAGCGCCAGGCGCATGATCAGCGCCAGCGAGATGCCGATGCGGCGAACCCGCGTGCGGTGCTCGGGCGGCAGCTTGTTCGACAGGATCGAGATGAAGACCAGGTTGTCGATGCCGAGGACCACTTCCATGACCACCAGGGTCACCAGCGCGGCCCAGGCGGCCGGGTCTGCGACCAGGTTAAGGAGTTCGTTCATCGGTCCTCTCTAAGGTTATCGGCCAAGCCGTCGTTTCGCGTACGCATACATGTAACACAGCGAGATAGGCGGGTAACGCTGATCTTTCCACCGTGGGGGCGGAAGGACCGGGCCCTTAAGGAACGCCGTCGATGCAGGACGCCGCCCACATCAAGCCCCTGACCGCGCTGCGGTTCTTCGCCGCCTTCTGGGTGGTGATGTTCCACTATTGGCCCAAGCTGGACGTCGGCTTCACGCCGGCGATCGCGGAAAAGGGCTATCTGGGGGTCGAGGCGTTCTTCGTCCTGTCGGGCTTCATCCTGTGCCACGTCTATCTGCGCGGCTTCGGGGAGGGGCGGTTCCGCTATGGCGACTTCCTGTGGAACCGGCTGGCGCGGGTCTATCCGCTGCACCTGGTGACGCTGGTCGGCGTCGGAGCCATGGGCGTCGTCGCGGGTCTCCTGGGTATGGCCATCGACGCCAACATCCTGGCCTGGAAGGCCTTGCCGGCCAATCTGCTGCTGATCCACGCCTGGGGCTTCGCGCCCGTGTCGGGCTGGAACCACGCCTCGTGGTCGATCTCGGCCGAGTGGTTCGCCTACCTGACCTTCCCGGCCTTCGCCTTCGCGGCGTGGAAGCTGCGCGAGCGGCCCGTGACCGCCGTGCTGGGCGCTCTCGCAGTGATCGCCGTGATCTATCCCGCGTTCCAGGCCCTGGCCGGTTTCCCGCTGACCGAGGCGACCATCCAATGGGGCGCCTTGCGCATCGTGCCGTGCTTCGCCTTCGGCTGCGCGCTGCACGCCTTGTGGCGTTCGGACCGCTTCCCGGCGCGACTCAGCGGCTACGGCGCCGCTTTGTTGGGCATGGCCACGCTGGCCGCGATCCAGTTTTCCGCACCCGATCTGGTTATTGTGATGCTTCTGGGCGGGCTTATTTTCATGCTCGCGAGCCTCGCCAAGACCGGTTTCGAGTTTGCTGGACAGGCAGTCTTCGTCTATCTCGGCGAGATCAGCTACTCGACCTACATGATCTGCATCCCGTGGAAGATCCTGGCGATCAATGGCGCGGCCAAACTGTTCAATATCGAGGGCGACAAGCTGCCGCTTCTGATCTGGGCCGTGATTGTCGCCGCGCTGATCCCGCTGTCGGCGATCTCCTACCACATCATCGAAAATCCATGCCGGGAGCGTATGAAGACTTGGGCCGCTAGCTGGAAACAGCGCCGCTTGGCGCTCGCAGGTGCGGCATAAACACTCTTTTCACGTCTTTCTGAGAAGGTTATCCCTTGCCCAGTGACGCGGGGGAGTACCCACAGCATGACGAAACGGACAAGGGCCCTGCTGGGTTCCCTGGCCGCTGCCGCCATGATCAGCTTTGCGCCGGTGACGGCCAGCGCTGACGGCTATTGGCAGTGCGTGCCCTTTGCGCGTCTGATGTCGGGCATCCAGATCTTTGGCGACGCCCGTACGTGGTGGGGCCAGGCCGCCGGCAAGTATGACACCGGTTCGGTGCCGAAGATCGGCTCGGTCCTCTCGTTCAAGCCTACCGCCCGCATGAACCTCGGCCACGTGGCCTTCGTGAGCCAGGTGCTCACGGATCGGGTCATCCAGGTCACCCACGCCAACTGGTCGATCATCGAAGGCGATCGCGGCCAGATCGAGAAGGACGTCACCGTCGTCGACGTCTCGCCCAATGGCGACTGGACGCAGGTCAAGGTCTGGTACGACCCGATCCGCGACCTCGGCACCAGCGTCTATCCGACCAACGGCTTCATCTACCAGGACGCCCAGGCGACCAAGATCGCCGTCGCGACCAGCAAGATCGCCATGGCCCAGAACGCCGTGGTCTCGGCCGCCAAGCAGGCCGCCAACCAGGTCGCCAATTCGGTTCGTTCGTCGCCGCTGGACATCATCGGCCAGGCCGCCGACTCGACCGATCGTATCGCCGCCCTGATCGAGGCCGCCGCCGGCGGTGGTTCGTCGAGCGACACGAGCAACAAGCAGAACGCTCCTCGCTAATCTGGAGCGCGTTGACCTTGAGCGCGGGCCGGGGCACACCCGACCCGCAGTAGGGGCGCGCACATGCTCAGAATCCTCCGTCATGGCGCTCCGGGCTTCGAGGCCGGCGGTCTGTCGCCCGACTGGCGCGTCCCCAACGACGCCGTCTGGATCGAGCTGGTCGAACCCACCCGCGCCGAGGAAGTCGCCGTCGAGCAGTCGATCGGCCTGCTGCTGCCCACCCGCGAAGAGATGGCCGAGATCGAGGCCTCCTCGCGCCTCTACCAGGAGGACGGCGGCACGTTCATGACCGCCACGGTGCTGGTCAACGCCGATGGCGACCTGCCGACCGCCGCGCCCGTCACCTTCGTCCTGGCCGGCCCGCGCCTGATCACCATCCGCTATGTCGAGCCCAAGGCCTTCTCGGTGTTCGCCGCCCAGGCCGAACGCCAGCCCAGCCTGTGCCCCAACGGCCTGCAGACGTTCCTGGGTCTGCTGGACGCCATCGTCGACCGCACCGCCGACATCCTCGAGCGCACCGCCGCCGAGGTCGAGGTGCAGTCGCGCGCCATCTTCAGCCGCCCGCGCGGCGCGGCCTTCGAGAGCATCCTCAACCGCCTGGGCCGGGCCCAGAACGTCAATTCCAAGGCCCGCGACAGCCTGGTGAGTCTCGCTCGTCTGCTCAGCTTCGCGGCCCTGGCCGACCAGTTCGACGGCTCCAAGGAACTGCGCGATCACCTCAAATCGCTGCAGCGCGACGTCCAGTCGATCACCGACCACTCCAGCTACGTGGCCAGCAACATCACCTTCCTGCTCGACGCGGCGCTCGGCCTGATCAACATCGAGCAGAACTCGATCTTCAAGGTGTTCTCGGTGTTCTCGGTGGTCTTCCTGCCCCCGACCCTGGTGGCGGGCGTCTACGGCATGAACTTCGTCCACATGCCCGAACTGCAATGGCTGGAGGGCTACCCCATGGCCATCGGCATCATGATCCTGGCGGCGGCGGCGCCGCTGCTGTGGTTCAGGCGGAAGGGCTGGCTGTAGGGCTCCCCCTCATCCGCTCATCCCCGCTTTCGCGGGGAGGAGCGGTGTTTGGACACGAAAATCGACACGCCTCCGCGACAATCCACCGCGCTCTAAACGATGGCTTAAAGCTGATCTGGCACCTTGGGGACTGTTTCCCAGTTCACCGCGTACCCGCCGGAGCGTTCAGCGACCGCCCATGCCGCCCGCCGCGTCTTTACGACCGAGCCTGATCCGCAACCTCCACCCGTCCGCGGTGCGTGAGGCGCTGGAGAGCCATGCTCGTTACCTGAAGGGCCTGCCCAAGGGCCGCCGCGCGGTGCTGCAGTACGTCAACCTGAACAACTACGAGCTGGACGGCGTCGACCTGTCGGAGGCCGACCTGACCGGGGCGCTGCTGGGCGGGGCCTCGCTGCGCCGGACCAAGCTGACCCGGGCGACGCTGTACGGCACCGATCTTCGCGACTCTGACCTGCGCGACGCCGACCTGTCGCGCTGCGACATGCGCGGGGCCTGCCTGCGCGGGGCCAATCTGGGCGGGGCCAACCTCTCCAACTGCGACCTGCGCGAGGGCGTCACCGCCGTGCAGGACGGCGAGAAGGGCCTGCGCATCCTGGAGCATTCCAAGCGGCCGGGCGAGCTGGACTACGCCATGCTGCAAGGGGCCAACCTCAACGGCGCGCAGATGTCCGGGACCTTCGCGCGCCAGGCCGACTTCACCGACGCCGACCTCTCCAACGTCACCCTGCAAGGCGCCAAGCTGACCAATGCGGTCATGGACGGGGCGGACCTGTCGGGCGCCAACCTGCACAATGCCGACATGGCCAAGGTCTCGCTGCGGCGGGCCATCATGGTGGGCGTCGACGTCAGCGGCGCGGACCTGACTGACGCCGACCTGACCGAGGTGCTGCGCGCGCCGCCGCCGATCATCTATGTCGACGACCTGCCCCTCAACGAGGTGCTGGAAGCTCACGAACTGTTCTGCAAGTCCGACGGCCGTGAAGGCTGGGCGGCCAAGGCGGCCGAGGTCGATTTCCGTCCGCTGCGCCGTCTGAAGGATCGCCGGCTGTCGGGCCTGTTCGCCCCCAAGGCGGTGTTCTTCGGCATGGACCTGGACGGCGCCCAGCTGCAGGGCGCGAACCTGGCCGGCGCGGACCTGCGCGGGGCCAAGCTGCGCGGGGCCGACCTGCGTGGCGCTCGGCTGGTGGACGCCCAGCTGACCCGCGCCGACCTGACCGGCGCCAAGCTGGGCCCGCTGAAGATCGCCGAGGACCGGGTCATCCGCACCGACCTGACCCGCGCCGTCCTGCGCGGCGCCAATCTGAAGGGCGTCAGCGCTCCGCGCGCGCGCTTCATCGAGGCCGACCTGAGCCGCGCCAACCTGACGGGCGCGGACCTGACCGACGCCGAGCTGCCGCCCGGCCTCTAGCCTCTCGCCTTGTTTCCCGATGGGGGGCTGCCGCCGTGGCGGCGTCTAAGGGCGAGGAGGCAAGACATGATCCTTTTCCCCGCGTCGGGCGGTGCGCCCGAGGCCGCCGCGCCGGCGTTCACCGTCCCGGCGTTGATGCATGACCGGACGGTGTTGGGCGTGGCGGTGGTCAGCGCGCCCCGTTACCAGGGATCGGACCGCTACCGCGTCGTCGCCGTGCCGGTGATCGAGCTTCGGTACGGCCGCTTCTTCGCCAATCCGCGCAAGGGCATCGGCTATCAGTTCGTCAAGACCCGCAAGCTGACCGTGTCGGCGGCGACGACCTATGTGCGCGGCTATCGGCAGGCGGACACGCCGGTCGGGATCGGTCGGCTGGGCAGCGGCGTCGGCGCGCGGGTCGCCGTCGACTACAAGACCCACGGCGTGCGCCTCACCCTGGGCGGGACCAAGGTCCTGTCCGGCGGCGTCGACGGCGCCCTGGTCGACGGCGGGGTCTCGGTCCCCGTCCCGCTCTCGCGGCGCCTGGTCCTGATGCCCAGCGTCACGGCGACCTGGGCCGACCGCAGCTACAACGACCGCTACTTTGGGGTGACTGGGGTCCAGTCCACAGCTTCGGGCCTGCCGGTCTTCCATCCGGGCGGCGGGGTCAAGGACGTGACGGCCAGCCTGGCGGCCATCTACCGCGTCAACGACCGGATCAGCCTGGTTGCGACCGGCGCCATGGCCAATATCGTCGGCGACGCCAGGAACAGTCCGATCGTCCGCGACCGGACGCAAACCTCGGCCGTCGTCTCGATGACCTATCGGTTCTAGCACCGCTTTGGGCGAGAGGCCTTGCGGTGGGCATTAACCTTGGTGTTGATGCACCAAAACCGTGGGAGTTCTCGATGTCGCGTTTGTCCTGGATCGCCGCCGCCGGCGCATTGGCCCTGGCGTCCTTGGCAGGATCAGCGCACGCGGCCGCGCCCAAGCTCGAGAAGACCGCCTGCGCCGGCGACTACAAGGCCAGCGGCCTGAAGGTCGACTGCATGAACCTCGTCGTCGACGAGACCCGCGACAGCGCCAAGAGCCGCCGCATCAAGGTCGCCTTCGCGGTGGTCCACGCTTCGGAGCCCAAGGCCGGCCTGCCGCCGGTGATCTATCTGCACGGCGGTCCGGGCGGTTCGGCCCTGAAGGGCCTGCCGCGCATGCTGAGCAGCAAGACCTCGCGCGAGTTCGTGGCGCTGGATCAGGACTGGGTGTTCATCGACCAGCGCGGCGGCGGCTTCTCCAGTCCCAATCTCGACTGCCCCGGCACGCACCTGACCGACGCCGGCCCGCCGACCGACCAGGATGCGCAGGGCATCGTCGCCTGCCTGAAGGCCTTCCAGGCCAAGGGCGTCGACATCGCGCGCTACAACGCCGTCGAGGTGGCCAAGGACGTCCAGGACATCCGCAAGCTGCTCGGCTACCGGCAGATCGACCTGTTCGGCGGCTCGTACGGCACCCGCATCGAGGCGGCCATCCAGGCCCATGAACCGCAGGGCGTGCGGGCGGTGGTCCAGGACTCGCCCTGGCCGCCCGAGGCCGACTGGACCGTCGGCGGCCCGGCCATGGTCTCGACCTCGATCGACATCGTCATGGCCAAGTGCGCGGTCGTGGCCGAGTGCGCCAAGCGCTATCCGGACCTGAAGGCCAAGCTGGCCGTGGTCGCCGAGCGCTACCTCGCCGGTCCGCAGACCGTGGGCGGCAAGACCTACACGGCCGACGACCTGGGCGGCTGGCTGATGGACGCCAGCTACTTCACCGCCGGCGTGCTGCCGCGCGACATCTGGAAGGTGATCGAGGGCGACATGTCGCCGGTCGCCGACTTCGTCGAGAGCCGCGACTACTACAGCGAGGGCCAGTTCATGACCCACCTGTGCAAGGAGGAGATCCCGTTCGAGAGCCGCGCCGCCGTGGCGGACGGCACGCAGAACGATCCGGTCGCCCGCCTGATGGTGGTGTCGATGCAGCGCATCCACGACGTCTGCAAGGCGCTGAACGTCGGCCCGATCTCCAAGGCCGAGCAGGAACCGGTCAAGACCGCCATCCCGACCCTGTTCCTGGCCGCCGAGATCGACCCCGGCTGCCCCCCGCCCCTGACCCTGGCCGCCGCCAAGGGCTACCAGGGCTCGCAGGTGGTCATCGTGACGAACGCCACGCATGGGGTGAGCCGGTCCAGCCCGTGCACGCGGGCGATGATCCGCGGCTTCTTCCAGGATCCGACCAAGGCCGTGGACCGCAGCTGCCTGCCGGCGGCGGACACGCCGATGGTGTTCACCTACGCGGGGTAGGGGACGGGAACCCCTCTCTCTTTGAGAGAGGGAAATCCGGCCTACATCTTCTTCTTCAGCGGCAGCAGGTCTGGATACACCGCGTCCCGCTTCTGCGCCTTGGCCGTGAACGCCTCGGCCATGTGGGCGCCGGAGAACATCCCCGTCTGCCAGGTGGCGATGTAGTCCAGGCTGTCGGCGATCGAGTGATCCCGGGCGTAGTTGATCATCACCTTGCTGCCGGCCACGGCCAGGGGCGACTTCTCGGCGATCTCGCGGGCGGTGGCCAGGGCGTGGTCGACCAGGGCGTCGTGGGTGTCGAACACCTCGTTGACCAGGCCGATCTCCTTGGCGCGCTGGGCCGGCAGGCGGCGACCCGTATAGGCCAGCTCCCGCACCCAGCCCTCGGGGATCAGCTTGCACAGGCGCGGGAAGGTGCCGACATCGGCGGTCATGCCGATGTTGATCTCCTGGATCTGGAAGAAGGCGTCGGCGCTGGCGTAGCGGATGTCGCAGGCGCTGACGAAGTCGACCGCCCCGCCGATACAGCCGCCCTGGATGGCGATGATCACCGGCATGCGGGCCTTGTCGAGGCAGCTGAAGCTGTCCTGCAGCACATGCACGAACCGGCGGAAGCTCTCGCCGGCCACATGACGGTCGCCGTCACGGCTGGCGGTGACGCCCTCGTCGTCGGTGAACACCGAAAGATCCATGCCGGCGCTGAAGTGCTTGCCGGTCGAGGAGATGACGATGCAGCGGGCCCGCGCATTGTCATCAATATCTTTTACAATTGCGGGAAGCTCGTTCCAGAAGGGCCGTGTCATGGTGTTCATGGCTTCGGGGCGCTTCAACTGAATGTGCGCGACGCCGGCTTCGATCTCGACCTTGAAACAGCTATACTCGTCCTGATCGTGGCCGCTCATGCCTAAGTCTCCCTTATCGTTGATAACACTATCAACCGGGTGGGAGACGACGACAACACTGACCTGACGGAAGAGGAACTCCGCCAATGACCCGCAAGATGTTCACCGCCCTGGCCATCGCCGCCACGGCTTCCAGCCTGGTCGCCGCGCCGGCTCCGGTGCTGGCCCAGTCGCGCGGCCTGGGCGGCCTGTTCGCCTGCGAAGGCTCGGGCGGCAAGCAGGAAGGCGGCGCCCTGATCGGCGCGGCGGCCGGCGCCCTGCTGGGCAACAAGGTCGGCGGCAAGAACAAGACCCTCGGCACCCTGGTCGGCGCGGCCGCCGGGGCGGCGGCGGGCGGCTATATCGGCTGCCGCATGCAGACCACCGACGCCAACCTGGCCGAGCAGGCCACCAAGAAGGCGCTGGAGACCGGCGTCGCCCAGACCTGGTCCAACAGCCGCACCGGCAATTCGGGCCGCATCGACGTGCTGTCGTCCAGCTACGGCCCGCCGATCGACGGCCGCAACATCCGCTACGGCGCCGGCGTCCAGAGCCTGCCCAGCTATGAGGCCGCCGGCGGCGCCTATGTCGCCAGCTCGAACGCCAACCTGCGCGCCGGTCCGTCGACCAGCGCCAAGGTGGTCGGCAAGGTCGCGGCGGGCGAAAGCTTCGACGCCCTGGGCCTGGCGCCCAACGGCGGCTGGGTGCTGGTGGGCCGGGGCGGCTACGCGGTCGGCTACGCCGCCGCCTCGCTGGTGCGCCCCTATGGCCAACAGGTCGCCAGCTGCCGCGTGATCGACGCCTCGGTCGCCGGCGGCGGCCAGCGCGCCTCCAGCCAGCGCTACAGCGCCTGCAAGGATAACCGCGGCGAGTGGCAGGTGACCCAGGCCTAGAGGTCCACCACCTCGCACTTCAGGGTCTGGCGGATACGGTCCGCCACGATCCTGCGGTGACAACAGTTCGGGTCGTCCTCATAGCAAAGGAGGGCGACCCGTTTTGTTTTGGCCAGCTCTGTCGCCTGGGCCAGCGCCAGCACGGCCTCCGGCTCCTCTAAGTGGGCGTTGAAGATGGCCCGCATCTCGTCCGTCCGGCCGGCGCGAGCGGCCTCGCGGCCCGGCTTGGGCGTGCCCAGGGGGCGCAGGTGCAGGTAGTCGATGCCCTGGTCCTTGAGGCTGTTGCCCAGCAGCGTCTTGGAGAAGCCGGCCTTGCGTGAGCTGGCCACGGCGCGGACGTCCACGACCAGCTCGACATCGGCCGCCTTCAGACGATCGATCATCCCGCCTTGCGTGCCCGTCTCGTAGCCGATGGTCGCGAGCTTATTCACGTGAGCCTCCATGGACGCGGGGTCGTCGCGGGCCTAACTTAACGCCCAACAGTCCCAAGGAGCCAAGTCGATGGACGCGGCCGTCTTTCGCGAACCTCGCAAGCGCTCCGTGGCCGTTCCCGGCGGCGAGATCGCGGCCCTGGAATTCGGGCCGACCGACCGGCCGATCGACGTCGTCTTCGTCCACGCCAACGGCTTCAACGCCCAGACCTATCGCGTGCTGCTGTCGCCGCTGGCGGCGGGCTTGCGCATCCTGGCCATCGACCAGCGCGGCCATGGCGACACGACGCTGCCGGCCAACCCGGAGGGCCGCCGCTCGTGGCGCGACCTGCGCGATGACCTGACCGGCCTGCTGGACGCGCTGGACGGCCCGCCGCTGGTTCTGGCCGGTCACTCGATGGGCGGCACCGTCAGCCTGCTGACCGCCGCCGAGCGCCCGGACCGGGTCAAGGGCCTCGTCCTGCTGGACCCCGTGATCATGCCGTGGCTGGCCACCCTCTACGCCAAGGCGCCGTGGACCTCGGGGCGTCTCTGGAAGCACATGCCGCTGGTCCAGTCGGCCCTGCGCCGCCGGGCCGTGTTCGACGACCGCGAGCAGGTGTTCGCCGGCTACAAGGGCCGCGGGGCTTTCAAGACCTGGCCCGAGACCATGCTGGCCGACTATGTCGCCGGCGGCTTCGTCCAGCGCCAGGACGGCAAGGTCGAACTGGCCTGCGCGCCGGCGTGGGAGGCCTCGAACTACGCCGCCCAGGCGCATGATCCGTGGCGGGCGGTGCGTCAGGTGAAGGTCCCGGTGCGGATCCTGAAAGCCGAGAAGCATTCGACCTGCATGGCGGGGGATGGTTTCGCGCGGCGGGGTCGGGACGTGAAGATCGAGGTGGTCGAGGGGACCAGCCACTTCCTGCCGATGGAGCGGCCGGATGTGGTGCGGGATGTGTTGTTCGATATGGCGACGGCTTAGCGCCCCCTCCGTCACGTCGCCTATCGGCGCCGCGCCACCTCCCCCGCAAGCGGGGCAGGAAAGAGTGTCTTCTCCTCACCCGTGAAACGGGGGAGGTGGCCCGAAGGGCCGGAGGGGGCGCTACAGCGCCAGCCCCTTCACCTCATGCGCCGCCAACGCCTCCCGCGCCGCCTCGCTCACCGGCACCACCTTCCGCGCATCCAGATCGAACGTGATCGCCACCGCCTCCGACGTCCCCCAAGGCGCCCCCGTCGCCGGGTCGAGCAGCCAGTGCGCGACCCGCATGGTCCGGGCGTCCGTGCCGATCAGCCCCGAACGGATCTCCACCCGATCCCCCGGCCGCGGCCAGGCCAGGTAGACGATCCGATACTCCAGCACCGCCCCGCCGGTCCGTGTCGGCTTGCTGTCCGCGTGCTCGACCACCACGTCGCGGAACGGGTGGATGAACGAGCCGATGCCGTCCGAGACCCGGCCGATGAACTGCTCGGCGCGCATCCGTCCGTATACGTCGCAATCGGACGGCAGCAGGCCGCCCAGGCCGATCCGCGAGAGGCCCAGCGTCTCGGCGCGGTCCAGGCTGGCGGTCGGGACGAACGGCGACAGGTCGATGCTGCGCGCCTGGGCCTTCTCCGGGACCTCGACCTTCAAGGCCGCCGCGCGCTCGCGGGCGACCTTCGGCCAGGGGAAGGGCTGGCCCTCGCGCGGGGTGGCGTGGACGACGGTGGTCTGAAAGGTCGCCGCCAGCTCGCCGGTGCTCGGATGGACCAGCAGCTGCAGCAGCCTGGCTTCCGTCTCGCCCATCTCGATCACCCCGCCCAGCATGGTCAGGGGCGCGCCGGCATGGGCCTCGCGCAGGAAGCGGACGTGGTGTTCCTTGACCAGCAGGGTGGCGTTGGCGTCCGGCGAGAACGCTTGCGGCATGCCGAGTTCGGCGGCCAGGCCGATCAGCCCCTCCTGGGCGCGGACGACGTAGTGGCGCACGTTCATGTGCCCCATCTCGTCGCAGTCCCAGGTGTTGACGCCACCGCGCCAGATCTCGACGCCGGGGAGGGTCTCAGCGGTCGTCATGGCGTCTCTCGAACAGCGGTGAACAGCTGTTCGAGCCTAACGGTGTTCGATCAGCCTCTGCAATCGGCGCAGAGGCCGTGGGCTTCGATCGTCACCGCCGTCAGGGCGTAACCGGCCGAGGCGCCGGCGGCGATGATCTCGGCGCTGGCCTGGGGCTCGATCTCGCGGGTCGCGCCGCAGCAGTCGCAGATCAGGAAGGCGGCGGCGTGGCCGTCGGCCTCCTTGCGGCAGGCGACATAGGCGTTGAGGCTCTCGATCCGGTGGGCGAAGCCCTGCTTCTCCAGGAAGTCGAGCGCGCGATAGACGGTCGGCGGCTTGGCCGGCGGGCCGTCGCCCCCGAAGGTCGAGATCAGGTCATAGGCCTTCACCGGCTGGCCGGCTTCCAGCAGCAGCTCCAGCACCCGCCGGCGTGGGGCGGTCAGGCGCTGCTCGGCCGCCGCGCAACGGGCCTCGGCCGCGGCGAGCTCGGCGGCGAGGGAGGCGCCGGCGACGCCGTGGTTATGATGATCGTGTCCGCAAGGAGAGCCGTGGGCCATGACCCACAGGTAGAGCGCCGCGCACATGTGCGCAACCACTCACCCCATCCGCTCATCCCCGCGAAGGCGGGGACCCAAGCTGAGCCGAGGGATTTCGGACCTCGGCCCAGCTTGATCCTGAGCGTCCGCTTGGCTCCCCGCTTTCGCGGGGATGAGCGGGGAGGGGATCAGTACGGCGACTTCGCGATCAGCGCGGCCTCGACGTCGCATTGGGCCGGAGCGGCGGCGCTTTCGCGGGCCTTGGCGATCTCCTCGCGGACGCCGTCCAGGTCGTCGCGGAAGGCCTTGGAGCCGTGCAGGGCGGCGACCAGGGCCGCGCCGTTGGTGCGGCCGGCGTCGATGGCGCTGCTGTTGTGCACGCCGCAGACCAGGCGGCTTTCGCCGAAGCTGCGGGCGCGGGCCAGGATCGGCGTGGCGTGGGCCGGGTCGGCCTCGGCCAGGATCAGGCCCACGGTCCAGCCCCAGGTGGTGTGGCCCGACGGATAGTCCGGGCTCTTGGCCAGGGCCTCGGACTTGTCGACGCAGATCGGACCCTCGTCGATCAGGTAGGGGCGTTTGCGCTGATAGAGGTCCTTGGGCTTGTTGACAGCGTCGCCGACGTCGAAGCGGATCTTCATCAGCAGGGCGGTCAGCTTGGGCAGCTTCTGCGGGTCTGGGGTGAAGCCCATGGCGCAGGCGAAGTCGCCGACGATCTTGCGCTCGTCGACGTCGTTCTGGGCCAGGGCCCAGCGCGGGGTGTCCTTCAGGGCGCGGGTGGCCAGGAAGATCTTGCGGTCGTTCTCGTAGCGGGGCTCGCCTTCCTTGGGCGCCGGCGGCAGGACCTTCGAGGTGTCCAGCGCGCCGGGCGGCAGATAGCCCAGCTGCTGCGGGGCCGCCTGACGGGCGACTGCGAAGCCGGAAGCGGCGATGACGACGGCCGCGCCGGCGGCGAGGGCGAGCTTGAAGCGCATACGGAAGATCTCCCGAACTAGGTGCGGGGGAAACTGCGCCTCGAACGTGACAGTCGCAAGGCTGCCGCTAGAGCAGCGGCGCGCTCAGCAGGTTGGCCTCGGCGGTGCAGCGGGCCGGGTCCGGCGGCGAGGCCTGGGCGCGGGTCGCGTCCAGCTCAGCGCGGACGCCGGCCAGGTCGCTCTTGAAGGCCTCGGAGCTCCAGAGGGCGGCGATCAGGTTCTCGGCGGTCTTGCGGCCGGCCTCGACGGCGCTGGCGTTGTGCACGCCGCAGATCACCCGGCTTTCGCCGAAGGCGCGGGCGCGGGCCAGGACCGCTTCGGAACGATCCGGCGCGGCCTCGGCCAGCAACAGGCCGACCGTCCAGCCCCAGGTGGCGTGGCCCGACGGATAGTCCGGCGACATCGCGAAGGCGAGGCTGGGCTTGATGCAGATCGCGCCCTTGTCCGTGCGGAAGGGGCGGGGGTGGCGATACTTCATCTTGGTGGCGGTCACCGCGCTGTTCACCTGTCGGCTCAGACGCAGCAGCATGGCGTCCAGCTTGGGATTGCGCGCGCGGGTCGGGGTGTAGCCCAGCGCGCAGGTGTAGCGCTCCAGCAGGTGTTCCTCGTCGTGGTCGGCCTGGGCGATGGCCCAGCGCGGCGTGCCTTCCATCTTGCGGGTCGCCAGGAAGATCTGGCGGTCCTTCTCGGCCTCCGGAGACCCCTTGGCGGGCGGCGGGCCCAGGTGGTCGCGGGCGTCGAACTGCGCCTTGGTCAGGTAGCGACCCGTCGGGGCGTCAGCGCCGCTCAACGTGGCGCAGCCGGTCAGAAGGAGAGCGGCGGCAAGGGCCAGAACACGCATACGAAAAGGGCCCCCGGAGAAACTCCGGGGACCCTGCATTTTCGCTAGAGTCGGATCAAGCTTACTTGCCGAACAGCTTGTTCCAACGCGGCTTCTCGCGGCCCTTCCAGGCTTCGCGGTGATAGGCGTCCGAGGCGATCAGCGGCACGACCGTGGTGGCTTCGGCGAAGACCATCTGTTCGTAGGTGGTCGAGACCTTGCCCCACGAAGCAGCTTCCTTCAGCGTCGACGACGAGCAGGCGCCGTCGCGGACGTCGGCGACCGTGATCTGGATGGCGTACTTGTGCATGTCAGCCTCGACGCCGAGGATCTCGGCGCAGACGACGGTGTCCTGGGCGAAGTTCTTGGGAACGCCGCCGCCGACCATGAACAGGCCCGTGGTGCCGGCCGCGATCTTGATGTCGGTCAGTTCGCGGAAGTCCGCGACCGCGTCGATCATCAGATAGGGCTGCTTGGCGGCGATCTTTTCCTTCTGGTGCTTGACCAGGCCGAAGCCGGCCGAGCTGTCGACGAAGGCCGGGCAGAAGATCGGCACGCCTTCTTCATAGGCGGTCTGGATCAGCGAGCCGGGCTTCTTGGCGTTGCCTTCCGACAGCCACTTGCCCATTTCCCAGATGAACTCGCGCGAGCTGTAGGCGCGCGGCTCCAGGCGGTTGCAGATCTCCAGGATCGTGTGATCGCAGTTCTGCAGCTCTTCTTCGTCGATATAGGTGTCGTAGATGCGGTCGATGTAGTTGTCGCGCAGCACGTTGTCGTCGACCGGGCCGGCGGCCTGGTAGTGCTTGAAGCCCAGGGCTTCGAAGAAGTCCATGTCGACGATCGAGGCGCCGGTGGCGACCACGGCGTCGATCATGCCGTTCTTCACCATGTCGCGGTAGACGTGCATGCAGCCGCCGGCCGAGGTCGAACCGGCCAGGATCAGCCAGGGCGAGCAGCCCTTGTCGGCCAGGGCCATGTTGAAGATGTCGGCGGCGCGCGCGGTGTCGCGGCTCGAGAACGACATCTTGCGCATGGAGTCGATGATCGGACGGGCGTCGAACGACGTGATGTCGATGTGCTCGACGACGTTCTGCAGCAGTTCGGCCTTGGTGTTGTTCGGAACGGGAGCGTTCATGACAGAGGTTCCTCTGAAGGTGAGCGCCCGTCGTGACCCGCGAGCACGCCGGGACGGAGCGACCGGCGAGGGGATAGGTTGCAAGGGCGCGCTATATAGAAGGTTTGCGACGATTATCGAGTCCCAATCGCGGTTTCCGTCTTTTCCTGCCGCGAGCGTCGCCAACGGACCACGGCTGGGCCGATCAGCAGGCCGGCGACGGCCAGCAGCGCGACGAGGGCGATGGCGTCGCTGACGCGCTCCACCGGGGTCGGGATCTGGCGGATGCGGTAGATGTGCCGGCCCGCCTGCGCCTGGAACGACACGAAGCGCCAGGGGCCGTCGGCCTGGGCCTGCAGCGGGGTCTTGGCGCGGCCGTCCACGCGTTCGGCATGCCAGGTCGGGAAGTAGAAGCGCTTGATCACGACCTTGGCCGGGGCGGGCAGGTCCAGGTCCATGGCCACGCTGCCGTCCGGGAAGCCGGTGGCGGCCAGCACCCTGCCGCCGGCCCCGACGTCGACCAGCGGACGCTCCGGGAAGCCGCTCACCAGGTTCGGGTCGGTGAAGTCCGGATAGTAGGTCGCGTAGCCCATCGGCAGGTGCTCGTTGGGAACGCGGCCGGCCGTGATCAGCGACTGGCCGACCGGATCGACCGGATAGAGGGTGACCGCGTGCAGGGTCGGCCAGGCCAGGACCAGCGCCCAGCCGGCCAGCACGGCGGGGACGCTCAGCAGGCCCAGCAGGCGCCGCGGCCGGCCCGAGGCGGCGGCCAGGGCGATGGCGGTGACGGCGCAGAACTCGCTGACCACGATGATCCGGTACGAGAACTGCACCTGGGACAGCAGCTGGATCTTCCAGACCCACGGCGTGGCGTGCAGCAGCGTGCCCAGCACGGCCAGGGTGCCGAACACCATGGCGGGGACGGCGGCCTGGCGGCGCGGGGCGTCGAAGGCCGCCAGCAGCGCGGCCAGGCCCGCCGCGCCGGCCGCCCAGCTGGACAGGGCCACGATCTTCATGAAGTTCGAGGACGGCCAGCGGTCCCAGGCCAGCAGGCCCCAGGAGGCCGCATCATTGGCCCACAGCCAGTTCATCTGCGCCGCACCCTGCATCAGCAGCGCGGGACCCAGATAGCCAGCCGCCAGGGCCAGACCCAGCAGGCCACCGGCGAGGCAGCGCCCGGCGACGGCGATCCGTTCGGCCCAAACCTTCTCAGAGGGGAGGGCGGTCCAGGCGCGCCAGCCGACCACGACCGGGATGATGATCAGGCTGACCAGCATCGCGCTGGGCAGATGCGACAGCACCAGGGCGGCATAGGCGAGCGCCAGACCCGGAATGGCGCGCCAGCTGGAGGCCGCGCGGTCCAGGCCCCACAGCACCCACGGCAGGACGGCGGCGGCGGCCAGCTCGGCGAAGGCGCCGCGGATGTAGAAGTCGACCGTGTGATAGGGCGCGACCATGTAGGCGACGGCCGCCACCAGCGCCCAGCGCTCGCCGGCCCGCTCGCGCAGCCAGGCGAACATGCCGCCGCCGGACGCCAGCGACAGGGCGAAACACGCCCAGGCCGTCACCTGCAGCGTGTCCAGCTTGTGGCCGCTCACCAGGTCGGCCAGCGCGGCGACGTGGAAGGCCAGCGGCGGGTAGTAGTAGAACGACGGCGCGCCCAGGCCCTGGAAGGCGCCGGCCAGCCACCGCGGCGGCCAGTCGCCGCGTTGCAGGGCGGCGGCGAACTCGCGCACCCAGATGCTGTTGTAGACGACGCTGTCGCTGGGCCCGACGCCCTTGATCAGGGTGTTGGCCGCCACCAGCTGGCCCGCCAGCAGCAGGATCACCAGGATCAGGAAAGGGTTCAGGCGACCGCCGTTCGGGACGGACGGACGATCGTGCTCGAGCCCAGACGCGATATGCATGCCCACTCCACTCAACCCAAAGTCCCGTTTGTCGGGCGGTCGGGCAAAAGTCCAGGCGGAAACGAAAACGGCCAGAGACGAGCCCTGGCCGTTCAAGTGGTATGCGGACGATTGTCCTAGCGGCGGCGCTTGCGCTTGCCGGCTGCGCCCTTCGGACGCGAGAAGCGAACGATCTTGCGCTCTTCGTTCTCCTGGCGGACCGCCGGGATCGAGCGCTTGGCCAGGCCGTACATCGAGGCCATCGGGGCGTCGTGCACCTGCGCGGTGTCGGTCTCGCCGAAGCCGTTGAAGCGGGTGTTCATGGCCACGCCATAGGCGCCGAGCATGCCGATCTCGATGTAGTCGCCCTCGTCGACGCTTTCCGGCAGGTAGAACGGGCCGGGCATGTGGTCGACGCTGTCGCAGGTCGGGCCGTAGAAGCGGAAGGGCTTGAGGCCCTCTTCCACCACTTCGCCGTTCTTGCGGTACAGCTTGACCGGGAACGGCCACTTCATGTGCGCGGCGTCGAACAGCGAGCCGTACGAGCCGTCGTTCAGATACAGCGCGTCGCCCTTCTTCAGCTCGACCTTGACCAGCAGCGACGAGGCCTCGGCCACCAGGGCGCGGCCCGGCTCGCACCAGAGCTCGGTGGTCTCGTGGACCATCATCTCGGCGAAGCCGCGGTCGATGGCCGCCAGATACTCGGAGAGGTCCGGCGGGACCATGCCCGGATAGATCGACGGGAAGCCGCCGCCGACGTCGACGACATCGGCCAGCACGCCGGCGCGGACCAGCGCCCGCGAGGCCTGGGCCATCGCCGCCTGGTACGCCGTCGGGCGCATGCACTGGCTGCCGACGTGGAAGCTGAGACCCATCAGGTCCTGCGTGGCGCGGCGCGCGGCCAGCAGCAGGCCCGGGGCGTTGTGCGGCTCGACGCCGAACTTGCCCGACAGGCTGTAGGCCGCGCCCTCGGCCTGCACGCCCATGCGGACGATCAGGTTGAGGTCCTTGGCGTTACCCGTGGAGTCCAGGATCTTGGCCAGCTCTTCGTGGGTGTCGAACGAGAAGGTCTTCACGCCGTGGTCGAAATAGGCGGCCGAGATGGCCACCCGGCTCTTGACCGGATGCATGAAGGCCATGCGCGAGCCCGGGGCCTGTTCGGCCACGAGTTCGATCTCGTTCAGCGAAGCGACGTCGAACGACCGGACGCCGGCCGCAGCCAGGTCACGGATCACCCACGGCGAAGGATTGGCCTTCACCGCATAGAAGACGTCGCCCTTGAATTCGGACTGGAACCAGCGCGCAGCTACGGAAACCGCGTCAGGCCGCACGAGTGCGACGGGACGTTCCGGTGACCGCTCACGGACCAGGTCCAGGGGAGATTGGTACGTGCGCAATTCACGTAACCCCCTGTTGGAAGTTAAACCCAGGCCGGCGTTAGCAGCGTTTTAGAGGACTTCGGGTCCGCCGGAGCGAGCGAAATAGGGTCATTGACCCGGGATGTAAAGTCCCTTTTGCGGCCCCGTTTTGAGACCAAACGATCCACTGGTTGTCACAAATCCATTGCTTACCTGCCCCAAACCGGAGAACGCATTTCCCAAGCACCGAAACCACGTTAAGGATTCGCCCCGACCATGACGTCGGACCCTGTTCTTTCGATCCGCGCCGCTTCCAAGACCTTCGGGTCGCGACGCGCGCTGGACACCGTCTCCCTCGACGTCGCTCGAGGCGAGATGATCGCGCTCATTGGGCCTTCCGGCTCTGGGAAATCCACGCTCCTCCGCTCCATCGACGGCCTCCAGACGATCGACGACGGAGGCCACATCGACGCCTTCGGCGGACCGGTCCAGGCCAAGGGCAAGGTCTCTGGCGAGGTGCGCAAGGCGCGCATCCGCATCGGCTTCATCGCCCAGCAGTTCAACCTGGTCGGCCGGCTGTCGCTATTCAGCAACGTCGCCCTGGGCTCGCTAGGCCGTATCCCGTTCGTCCGCGGCCTGTTCGGCCAGTGGCCGAAGGAAACCCGCGAGGCGGCCATGGCGGCCCTGCATCGCGTCGGCGTCGCCGACTATGCCGGCCAGCGCGCCAACACCCTGTCGGGCGGCCAGCAGCAGCGCGGCGCCATCGCCCGCGCCCTGGTCCAGAAGGCCAAGATCATCCTGGCCGACGAGCCGGTCGCCTCGCTCGATCCCGTCTCGGCGCGCAAGGTCATGGAGATCCTGCGTGATCTCAATCAAAGCGACGGCCTCACCGTCGTCGTCACCCTGCACCAGGTGGACTACGCCCTGCGCTACTGCGACCGGGTCGTGGCCCTGAAGGCCGGCCAGAAGGTCTATGACGGCCCGGCGGACGGCCTGAAACGCGAACAACTCATCGATATCTACGGCCCGGAATTCGAAGACGTCTTCTGGGAAGGAGCCCCACAATGATCAGCCGTCGCTCGGCCCTCGTCATCGCCGCTGCTTTCTCGGCCCTGGCCCTCGCCTCGTGCGGCCAGAAGTCGGACACGCCGGCCGCCAAGGACACGATCACCTTCTCCATCCTGTCGACCGAGTCGGCGCAGAACATGGAGAGCTACTGGAAGCCGATCCTGGCCGACATGGAGAAGCAGACCGGCCTCAAGGTGAAGCCGTTCTTCTCGTCCAACTACTCGTCGCTGATCGTCGCCATGGGCGCCAAGCAGACCGACCTGGGCTGGTTCTCGAACCAGTCGGGCCTGGAAGCCGTGCGCCGCTCGAACGGCGAGGTGTTCGCCCGCACGTTCGATCCGTCGGGCACCGACGGCTACAAGTCGGTGATCATCGTCCCGGCGAGCAGCAAGATCCAGACGATCCAGGACCTGCTGAAGTGCGACAAGACGCTGAACTTCGGCATCGGCGACAAGAAGTCGACCTCCGGCACCCTGGCCCCGATGACCTACGTCTTCATCCCGGCCAACAAGAAGCCGGAAGCCTGCTTCAAGACCGTGATCAGCGCCAACCACCAGGCCAACCTGTTCGCGGTGGCCAACGGCAAGCTGGACGCGGCGACCAACAACTCCACCGCCATCGGCCTGTCCAAGGCGCGCGGCGAGGGCGTCACCGACAAGATCCGCGTGATCTGGGAATCGCCGACCCTGCCGGAAGACCCGATCGTCTGGCGCAAGGACCTCGACCCGGTCGTGAAGGAAAAGCTGCGCCAGTTCTTCCTGACCTATGCCCAGGGCGACACGCCGGAGGCCCAGCAGCAGCGCGGCTATCTGAAGAAGCTGTCCATCGGCGGCTTCAAGCCGGCCGACGACACCCACCTACTGGTGGTGCGCGAGATGGAAGCCACCGAACAGCTGGGCCTGGCCCGCGAAGACGGCGACAAGGCCAAGATCGAGGCCGCCCAGAAGGTTCTGGAAGGCATCAAGACCCAGCGCCTGGCGGCCGAGGGCAAGGCGGGCGTCGCCGCGACGCCGGCCAACTGAGGTCCTAGATGAGCGACGCCGCCAAGAATGATGGGGGGATTCCCGCGCCGCCCAAGCGCTCGGCCTCGGCCCTGGCCTTCGACACCGCCCTCTGGGGCGGGGTCATCCTGCTGCTGATCCTCAGCTTCAAGCCGGCCGAGATCGACAAGTTCCCGCAGCTGTTCACCGACACCGAGCGGACCGGCAACTTCGCCAAGCTGTTCTTCAAGCCGTTCACCGACCCGGCCCTGTTCATGTCGATGGATTGGGGCCTGTTCATCGGCAAGATGTGGCAGACCGTCCAGATGGCGCTGTGGGGCACGGCCCTGGCGATCATCGTGGCCATTCCGCTGGGTCTGCTGGGCGCGCGCAACATCGCGCCGGTGTGGATCCAGCAGCCGGTGCGCCGGATCCTCGACCTGATCCGCTCGGTCCCCGACCTGGTCGTGGCGCTGATCTTCATCACCGCCGTGGGCCTGGGCCCCTTCGCCGGCGTGATGTCGATCATGTTCAACACCGGCGGCGTGCTGGCCAAGCTGTTCGCCGAGGCCGTCGAGTCGATCGACAAGGCTCCGGTCGAGGGCGTGCGCGCCACCGGCGCTGTGAAGCTGCAGGAGATCGTCTGGGGGGTGATCCCGCAGGTGGCCCCGCTGTGGACCAGCTACGCCCTCTACCGCTTCGAGTCGTCGAGCCGCGCGGCCACCGTGCTGGGCATCATCGGCGCGGGCGGCATCGGCCAGATCCTGTTCGACTCGATCAACGCCTTCCAGTTCGACCAGACCGGCTGCATCGTGCTGGTCATCGTGGTCGCCGTGTCGCTGATCGACCTGCTGTCGCAGATCATCCGTACCCGTCTGCTCTAGGCGGCGTCCCCATTTTGTGGCGAGCACCCCCTGTGGCGTGTGCTCGCCCGAATGGACTGTTCCGTGTTCCTCAGATTCCAAGATCGCGTCGGCTAGTTGGCGGGGCGCAAATCTGTGCAGCTTGGCCTGTCGATCCCAGGTTCCGCGGGCATCGCGAGAGATTTGGCTCCGCCGCGCCGAGATAATCGCAATCATACAATTCTAGTGGTGATTAGAAAACGAAGCGGTACCCGATATACGAACCGCAAGTTGTGATTGTTCGCTGAACGTCATTCTCTGAAATGTTCCAGAAACACTTTGTCACATTTCTGGATATCCATGGGCGCCGGCTCTGTGGCGCAAAATTATCACGTCGTAAAACGTACATATGGGCGTCACGGAAGCATCACTGCTGACGGCCTAATCCCCCGGTCACCAACAAGGGGATACCTCTAGATGCGCAAATATTTCGAAGGGGCGGCCGTGATCGCCCTCGCGATGGCCACGGCCACCGCCGCGTACGCCGCCGACACCGCGGCCGCCTCGGACAACACCTCGCTGGATCAAGTGGTCATCACCGCGACCAAGCGTGAGACCAATCTGCAGAACACCCCGATCGCCGTTTCGGTGCTGAGCGCCACGGCCATGGCCGACCGCCACGCCGAGAGCCTGATCAGCCTGATGGACGGCGCGATCCCCTCGCTGCGCGTCGCCACCTTCGAAGCCCGCCAGTCGGCCCTGACCGTCGGCATCCGCGGCATCGTCCCCTTCGACGCCAACCAGACCGCCCGCGACCAAGGCGTCGGCGTCTATATCGACGGCGTCTATCTGGGCCGCCAACAAGGCCTGAACGTCGCCCTGCTGGACCTGGAGCGCGTCGAAGTGCTGCGCGGCCCGCAAGGCACGCTGTTCGGCCGTAACACCGAAGGCGGCGCTGTCAGCATCGTCTCGAAGGGCCCGTCGGGCGTGGCCGGCGGCCGCATCGTCGCCGGCGTGGGCAACTACGGCGCCTACACCGCCGAGCTGCACCAGGACTTCCAAGAGTTCAACGGCCTGTCGATCAAGGTCGACGGCCTGCTGCAACACCAGGACCCGACCATCAAGAACCCGATGGCGGGCCAAGCCGGCTGGAACCAGTACGACCGCAAGGGCGGCCGCATCCAGGCCCTGTACAAGCCGAACGACAAGTTCAGCGCCCTGATCGCGATCGACTACGCCAAGGACGAGAACACCCCGTTCTTCAGCCAGCTGATCAACTACAACCCCTATGGCAAGCGCGTCCGCACCCTGGCTGAAGTCACGGCCTCGGCCAGCGCTCCGGCCGGCACGATCAACCCGCTGGCCCCGCTGGTGAAGATCCACACCGACCGCCAGAAGGCCTCGGACATCGGCACCGTGCAACAGCCGAGCCTGGACGAGACGGGCGGCGCCATGATGACGCTGAAGTACAACGTCTCGCCGAACCTGCAGCTGCGCTCGATCACGGCGGCCCGCGCCGTCGGCACGAACCAGTGGGACAACTCGGGCGTCGAAGCCCGTAACGTCTTCGCCCCGAACGCCACGTTCGGCCGCTACAGCCTGTCGGACCTGTACCAGAACCAGTACAGCCAGGAATTCCAGGCTGTCGGCGACTTCGGCGACAGCTTCCAGTACGTCGCTGGCCTGTACTACTTCAAGGAACACGCCAAGGAATCGGCCGCCACGCCGTTCACCAACCAGTGGAACGCCGACGGCACCGCCTACACCATCCGCTCGTCGGCTGGCACGTCGAAGGCCGCTGCCGGCACCGCCGGCTGGGAACGCGGCACGCGCTTCCTGACGCGCGCCTCGGAAGCGGACGCCGAGAGCTACGCCATCTACGGCCAGGGCACCTACACCCCGGCGACGATGGAAAAGCTGCACCTGACGGTCGGCGGTCGCTACACCAAGGACAAGCGCGACGGCACGCTCTACATCGTCAACGGCAAGGCCACGAACTTCACCTTCACCTACGACAAGGGCCGCTTCGACCCGCTGGTGAACCTGGCCTATGACGCCGCTGAAGGCGTCAACCTGTACGCCAAGTACTCGACCGGCTACCGCGCCGGCGGCGCCAACGACCGTTCGCAGACCTTCCAGGCGTTCGACGCCGAAAAGGTCAAGGCGTACGAAATCGGCGCCAAGATGGACTTCCTCGACAACCGCGTCCGTCTGAACCTGGCCGCCTACGCCATGAACCGCGACGGCACCCAGATCGACTTCGACAACGTCGACACCACCCCCGGCAGCCCGACGCAAGGCGCGCACACCGAGGAAACCCGCAATGCGCCGGGCACCTCGAAGATCCGCGGCTTCGAAGCTGACCTGACCGCCCAGGTGACCAACCAGATCGTGGTCGGCGTCTCGTACGCCTACACCGACGTGAAGGTGCCGGCCGCGCCGTTCCCGTTCACGGGCAACGCCGACGTCCCGCAAGGCACGCCGTTCCCGGTCAACGTGGTCTACACGCCGCCGAACGCCGCCTCGGCCTATATCGACTTCAAGCAGCCGGTCGGCGCGATGACGTTCAAGGCTCACCTGGACGCCAACTACGCCGACGCCCAGTACTCGTTCCAGACCGAGTTCGCCGACGTCTCGCCGACCGGCAAGCTGGTCCAGAACGTCGCCGTGAAGGGTGACAGCAGCTTCATCGTCAACGGCAACCTGACCCTCGCCGACATCGCCATGGGCGACGCCGGTTCGGCCAGCCTGTCGCTGTGGTCGCGCAACCTGCTGAATGAATCGCACATCTACCGCATCTCGGCCGCCAACCGCGGCACGATCGGCGACTATGCGAACTTCAACCCGCCGCGCACCTACGGCATCGAACTGCGCGTGAAGTACTAGGATCCAGCTTCTGGTCCTGAAATGACGGAGGGCGGCTCAGCGATGAGCCGCCCTTTTTCTATGCCCAATTTCCTTGCGTCGACATCCGCCGGAAACCATCTGCGCCCGGACTTTCCGCAATTCCGCGAACGTTAAATTTTGTTGCGACCACGACACAGCATAACCGGTTGAAAACACTTGTCATCGGTTCGTAACCCAACGTTCGCCGAACCGTCATATCCCACGTGTTAAGCCCGCAAGTGTCCTGATCCCGTCCGAGTACGGGCGTGAGAGTCAGGGTCATCAAGGGGATATCTCACATGAGCATCAAGACCTCGCTGGTCGCCGGTTCGGCGCTGGGCGTCGCGCTTGCTCTGAGCGTGGGCGTCGCGGCCCAGGCTCAGGATATGGCTTACAAGTGGAGCGGCGCGCCGCAGTTCTCGAACGACGACACGATGTTCAAGTTTCGGGGCCGTCTCCTGGTCGACTACGTCAACCAGGACGTCAGCCGGGACGGTCCGGGCGGTGATTTCAAGACCAGCAACTGGCGCGGTCGCCAGGTGTTCCTGGGCGTCGAAGGCAAGCTGAACAACTACTTCGCCTACAAGGCCGAGGGCGGCTGGGTGAACGGCGGCGCGGCCTCGTGGGACGACGTCGTCATCGAGTACAAGCCCAACGAGCAGGTCTCGCTGCTGTTCGGGAACATCAAGGCCGCCGGCCTGGAGAACCTGACCTCGACCCGCTTCATCACCTTCATGGACCGGGGTCCGTACGGTGATTTCGGCATCGACACCTATCTGCTGAGCGCGGTCGCCAAGTATCAGGGCTACAACTATTCGGCGACGCTGGCCGTCCAGGGCAACAGCATCAACACCGCCGATGTCGCCAACGCCGGCGCCGACAGCAAGGAGCGCTTCGGCCTGACGGCGCGCGGCCACTTCGCCCCGATCAACACCGACACCGACAAGCTGCACGTCGCCCTGTCGTACCGCTACCGCAACCGCGGCGACGAAGGCGCCTTCGCCTATACCGGCCGGACGACGACCGCCTACACCAACGGCACCACGTTCTACACCACGGGCGGCATCGGCAACCGTGACAAGACCCTGGCCGTCGAAGGCATGTACATCCATGGCCCGTTCTCGGTCCAAGGCGAGTACTCGAACATCGACATCACGCGCACGGGCGGCGCGGCCGTTGGCAAGGACCCGAAGGTCAAGGTGGGCTACGCCTTCGTGTCGTTCTGGCCGACCGGCGAGATGCGCAACTACGATCCCGTCGCCGGCGAGATCAAGCGTCCGAAGATCCTGAACCCGGTCACGGCCGGCGGCATGGGCGGCATCGAGCTGGCCGTGCGCTACGACTACGCCGACCTGACCGACGCCTACGACACCCTGAACGTCAAGCCGGCCGTCTCGCAGGCCGGCAAGTACACGGGCTGGACCCTGGGCCTGAACTACTACCCGGTCTCGTATGTCCGCTTCCAGGCCAACTACACCGACGGCAAGTCGGACAATATCGGCCTGAACCAGGACTACGACATCAAGCAGTTCCAACTGCGCGCCCAGCTGGACTTCTAAGCCACACCGCGTTTCCGGGCGGGCCCCCTCGGGTCCGCCCGACCCATTTTGCTTCATCCCTAGGAAGTGACCATGAAGAAGCTCCTGTCCTGCGCGGCCGCCGCCGTCGCCCTGTCGGGCCTGGCCGCCGCCCCCGCCCATGCCGCCCGCGACTATGTGTGGGCCGCCGGTTCCTCGACCGTGTTCCCGTTCGCCACCCGCACCGCCGAGAACTTCGCCAAGAAGTCGGGCAAGAAGGCGCCGAAGGTCGAAAGCCTCGGCACCGGCGGCGGCATCAAGCTGTTCTGCTCGGGCGCCGGCGAAGGCTTCCCGGACATCGCCAACGCCTCGCGGCCGATGAAGAAGGCCGAGTTCGACGCCTGCGCCAGCAAGGGCATCAAGGACATCATCCAGATCAAGATCGGCTTCGACGGCATCGTCATCGCCACCGACAAGGATGGTTCGGACTACAACTTCAAGACCGAGAACCTCTACATGGGTCTCTCGAAGGTCGTGTATAAGAACGGCCAGTTCATCGCCAACCCGAACAAGAACTGGGACGACGTGGCCGGCGGCCTGCCGGGCAACCGTATCCAGGTGTACGGCCCGCCGCCGACCTCGGGCACCCGCGACGCCTTCGTCGAACTGGCCATCGAGGCCGGCGCCCGCAAGTTCCCGACCCTGGACGCCATCCGCTCGGACAACGAGAAGAAGTTCAAGGCCCAGGTCGACCCGCTGCGCAACGACGGCTGGATCGACGCCGGCGAGAACGACAACGCCATCGTCGGCACCCTGACCAAGACCCCGGGCTCGCTGGGCGTCTTCGGCTGGTCGTACCTCGAAGAGAACATGGACAAGATCAAGGGCGCGACCGTCAACGGCGTGAAGCCCTCGGCCCAGACCATCTCGGACGGCAGCTACCCGCTGTCGCGGACCCTCTTCATCTACGTGAAGAAGGCCAATATCGGCGTCACCCCGGGCCTGGAAGACTTCCTGAAGGAGTTCACCTCGGACGCCGCGACCGGCCGTGGCGGCTACCTGCAAGGCCGTGGTCTGATCCCGCTGCCTCCGGGCCAGCACGACGCTCAAAAGGGCGTCGTCGCCAACAAGACCGTGATGCCGCGTCCGGCTTCCTAATCAGGCGCCTGGCGTTTCAAAACATGACGAGCGCCGTGGTCCTATGGGCCGCGGCGTTTTTCTTTGTATAGTAGACGCTGCCGGGCCTCCCCCATGCCCGCGCCGCGGTCGCCGTCCGGGCCCGCGTCCTTGACCCTGCAGGGCCATGATCCTCGTCGCGCTCGCCGTCGTCTTCCTCCTCGTTCTGTTGAACGGGGTCTTCTCCATGTCCGAACTGGCCGTCGTCTCGGCCCGCAAGGCCCGTCTGCAAGGCTTCGCCGAGCGGGGCGACAGAGGGGCCAAGCTGGCCCTCGACATGGCCGAGCACCCGACGCGGTTCCTGTCGGCCGTCCAGGTCGGCATCACCCTGATCGGCATCTTCGCCGGCGCCTTCGGCCAGGCCACCATCGCCAGCGCGCTGGACACCTGGGTCGAGACCACCATCCCGGCCCTGGCCAAATATTCCGAGGCCATCGCCACGACGATCGTGGTCATCGGCCTGACCTATGTCTCGGTGATCCTGGGCGAGCTGGTGCCCAAGCGCCTGGCCCTGATGTTCCCGGACGTGATCGCCCGCCGCATGGCGCCGTTCCTGGCCGTGGTCGCCACCATCCTGCGCCCGTTCGTGACCCTGCTGACCGTCTCCACGGCCGCCGTGCTGAAGCTGATGGGCGTGCGCGACGAGCGCAACAGCGGCATCACCTCCGAGGAGGTCGAGACCGTCCTGGCCGAGGGCGCCGACGCCGGCCTGATCGAGCCCGAGGAGCGGGCGATGATCAACGAGGTGCTGCGCCTGGGCGACCGCCCCGTCCGCGTGGCCATGACCCCGCGCCGCGACCTCTTCTGGGTGTCGCTGGCCGACACCCCCGAGCAGGTGCTGACCGAGATCCGCGCCAGCGCCCACTCGCGCATCCTGGTGGCCACCGAGGACGACCTCGACGGCGACATCGGCGTGGTCCTCAAGAAGGACCTGCTGGACGCCTGCCTGTCGAACGAACCGCTCGACCTGAAGGCCCACGTCCAGCAGCCGGTCGCCATCCCCGAGACCATGTCGCTGCTGAAGGCCCTGGCGGTGTTCAAGCAGACCAGCCTGCACATGGCCCTGGTGGTCGACGAGTTCGGCTCGCTGCAGGGCGCCATCACGCCGCTGGACCTGCTGGAGATGATCGCCGGCGATTTCCCGGAAGATCACGACGACGACGAGAAGCGCTTCATCCGTCGCGAGGACGGCAGCTGGCTGATCGACGCCCGCCTCGACATCCAGGAACTGAACGATCACCTGGGCGAGAACTTCGAGGCCGACGGCGGCTACCACACCGTGGCCGGCCTGATCCTGGACCGCCTGGGCCGCATCCCCAGCGAGGGCGAGCACGTCGCCATCGGCGCCTTCGACATGGAGATCGTCGACATGGACGGCTCGCGGATCGACAAGGTGATCCTCAAGCCCTGCAAGCCCAAGAAGAGCGGGCAGGAGGGGTAGGTCGGCCGATCGACCGTTCCCCGGAGTACAGTATGCTTTTCCGTCACGTCATGGCGCTGGCCGCCACGCTCATCGCCTTCGCCGTTTCCGCGCCGGCCAACGCCCTCGAGTACGGCTTCAAGGACCTCATCCAGGGCCCGGGCGCGCCCCGCGCCGGGGCGGCCGATCCGGACGTCATCGTCGTGATGTATGCCGACTACAACTGCGGCTACTGCAAGCGCATGGAGCCGGTGCTGGCCAACGCCTTGAAGACCGACCGCCGCCTGGCCGTGGTCCACAAGGAGTGGCCGATCTTCGGCGAGGTGTCGGAGCACGCGGCCCGCGTGGCGCTGGCGGCGACCTATCAGGGCCGCTACGACGCGGTGCACCGGGCCTTCATGCTCTCGCCCACGCGGCTGAGCGACAAGGACATGGTCGACACCGTCGCCAAGCAGGCCGGCGTCGACTGGGCCCGGCTGACCAGCGACCTGAAGGCCCACGCCGCCGACATCGACGCCATCCTGCTGCGCAACGAACGCGAGGCCGCCCTCCTGAGGCTGCAAGGCACGCCGGGCCTGGTGATCAACGGCTATCTGTTCCGGGGCGCCCTGTCGGATGAGCAGCTGAAGGACCTGGTCGAGAAGATCCGCACGGTGAAGCCGCCGGCGGCCTAGGCGAGGGGCGGGGCGATCAGGCCCAAGTCCACTGTCGACGCCTGCGCCAATCCTCGCTTTCGACCCGTCCAAGACCGTCGGAGCGGCGGCTAGCTGGCGGCCGGCTCATGCCGCATCGCCTCGGCGCCGAGCGCCACGTGCTCCGCAATTCGCCCGCCAGCCTTCCGCTCGCTGTATCGGTCGACGAGATATCCGGCCCGGTCGCGGGTCAGCAGGGTGAACTTCACCAGCTCCTCCATCACGTCCACGACGCGGTCGTAATAGCTGGACGGCGTCATGCGGTCGTCGTCGCCGAATTCCTTGTAGGCCATGGCCACCGACGACTGGTTGGGGATGGTGATCATTCGCATCCAGCGGCCCAGCAGGCGCAGCGTGTTGACCGCGTTGAACGACTGCGAACCGCCGCTGACCTGCATGACCGCCAGCGTCTTGCCCTGGGTCGGCCGGACGCTTCCGATCTCCAGCGGAATCCAGTCGATCTGGGCCTTCATGATCCCCGAGATCGCGCCATGTCGCTCGGGGCTGCACCAGACCTGGCCCTCGGACCACAGGGACAGCGCCCGCAGCTCCTGCACCTTCGGATGATCCGGACCCGTGGCGTCGGGTAGCGGGAGGTCGCGAGGATCGAAGATGCGGGTCTCGCATCCCAGCGCCTGGAGGATACGCGCGGCCTCCTCGACCAGCAGCCGGCTGAACGACCGATCGCGCAGCGACCCATAGAGCAACAGGATACGAGGCGGGTGGGCGGACGGCGCTGGTGCTTCCAGTCGAGCCTGCTCAATCCGGGCGAGGAACTGGGCGTCGAGGGCGGGGAACCTGGTCACGGGCGACTCCAACTTGGTCATTGAACTGTCCAATAATTCGATCATATTGGAAATATGGAATCAAAGGCCGCTGTCAACATGCTCTCCGCCCTCGGCCACGAGGGACGCCTGGCGATCTTCCGCCTGCTGGTGAAGGCCGGTCCGGAAGGCGTCGCGGCAGGTGAGATCGCGCGAACGCTGGGTGTCCTGCCCAACAGCCTGTCGGCCAATCTCAATGTCCTGTCCCATGCCGGCCTCGTCGCCTCACGGCGCGAGGGGCGGTCGATCATCTACTCGGCGGACTACGGCGCGATGAGCGGAATGCTGGGCTTCCTGATGGAGGACTGCTGCAACGGCGCGCCCGAGATTTGCGCGCCGCTGGGCTCGATCCTGGCTGGCGTGAAGGCCTGCGGGCCTGGCTCGGCCTGCTGATCGTGGAGACCTTCAGCCTCTCGCGCCGCCTGGCCGCCGAAGCGCTGGGCGCCGCCTTGCTGCTGGCTGTCGTCATCGGCTCCGGGATCATGGGCCAGCGTCTGGCCGGCGGGAACGTCGCCATCGCCCTGCTGGGCAACACACTGGCGACCGGAGCGGCCCTCGTCGTGCTGATCGGGGTGTTCGGCCCGATCTCCGGCGCGCACTTCAACCCTGCGGTGACCCTGGTCGCAGCCTTGCGGCGCGATTTGCCGTGGCGGCTGGCGCTGGCCTATCCAGCCGCCCAGGTCGTGGGCGCGGTGCTGGGCGTCTGGGCCGCGCACGCCATGTTCGGCGAACCGGTCCTCCAGGTCTCAACCAAGCTGCGGAGCGGCGGGGCGCAGGCCTTCTCGGAGGCCGTGGCCACGTTCGGCCTGGTCGCGACGATCCTCGGGACCGTCCGGTTCCGACCCGAGAGCACGCCGATGGCCGTCGGGCTCTACACCACCGCCGCCTACTGGTTCACGGCCTCGACCGCCTTCGCCAATCCGGCGGTGACGATCGCGCGGAGCCTTTCGGACACCTTCGCCGGCATCGCACCGTCCAGCGCCCCGGCCTTCATCTTCGCCCAGATCATCGGCGCGCTGCTCGCGGCCGGCGTCTTCGGCTGGCTCCTCAAAGCGGAAAAGACCTCATGAGCGACACCGATTTCCCGATCACCATCTTCCACAATCCAGCGTGCGGCACCTCCCGCAACACCGTCGCCATGGTCCAGGCCGCCGGCTACGCGCCCAAGGTGGTCGAGTACCTTCAGGTTGGCTGGAGCCATGAGCAGCTCCGGGAGCTTGCCGGCCCGGCGGGCCTGACGTTCCGCCAGCTCATGCGCGAGAAGGGGACGCCGGCCGAAGCTTTGGGCCTGCTGGTCGAAGGCGTCAGCGAGGATCGCATCCTCGACGCCATGGTCGAGCACCCCATCCTCGTGAACCGCCCGATCGTCGTGACGCCGAAGGGCGTGAAGCTCTGCCGTCCGTCGGAGATCGTGCTCGATCTGCTGGATCGACGGCCCGGGAGCTTCACGAAGGAAGACGGTGAGGTCGTGAAGCTCTGATCGTCTGGTTCCGGGTGGGATGGCGATAGCCGCAGTAGGCGCGCAGGGCGGTCAGGGCATGACCGCCTAGACGCCCGGGGCGTTGGCGATGATCACCTGCAGGGTGGGGTTGTTGGTCTGGGCGTTGACGATCTGACTGGTGACGGTCAGCGTGGAGGCGGTGTTGCTCACGCTGTCGGAGACAGGGGAGCCCGGCAGCCAGCTCCACGTTGGGGTGATGGTCCCGCCGCTAGCCGGCGTCAGCAAGATTTGCCCGCCTAGCGCGGTAAGGGTGTTGCTTGCGCCATTGACGTAGCTCTGCTGCTGCGTCGCCGAGATGATCGTCCCTGGCGCCGGCGGCGTCGCCCATTCCCCGCCAGTCAGAAGCCCGTAGTTGACGATCATGTCCATGCCGCTCGCGTTGAACAATTCGATCGTCACGGATCGTACGAAAGTGCTCATGGGCGCGCCCCTCCCGTCGGGTAGCATCTGTTCCTGAACGTTCAGTACTAGCGACGACGGCGCTTTCTCCAAGTTGTTTTTCCTGAGAACACACTTGGAGGGCGTCGCTGTCCTGGAGCGCGGCCCCGGTTGAGCGTCGGCCCGCGACTGTCTACGATTCCGGCCGATCGGGCGGCGATGCGGAGAGCGTGTTTTGGGGGAGGGCGGCGCATGACGACAGCGAACCCGCTTTCGACCCTGAAACTGCTGCTGCCCGCCCTGATCCCGTCGTGGAACTTCTTCGACGTGATCGCGCCGGCCCCACGTGTCGAGTACGCGCTGCTGGCGTCGCCGGGCGACACGACCGGGACCTGGCGGGAGTTCCGGCCTCGGCCGCAGCACGTCTCGCTCGTGACCCTGCTGACCCGCCTGATCTGGAACCCGCGCTGGAACCAGACCCTGTTCGTGATGAGCTGCGCCGAGCGCCTGGCGGAGGACCGCACGCCCGACCATAGCGAGGCCGAGCTCTTCAAGCGCATCGCCGCCGATCTGGCGCTTGAGGCCCAGGACCCCGCGCGGCCGTGGCTGTGCTTCCGCCTGGTCTTCGTCAGCCGCGAGGGCGAGGCGCTAGCCGAGGAGGTGATGGTCCAGCCCGCGCCCAGGCTGCTCACGGACATCGACGTCCGATGAGCCTGGAGACTGCCGCCCGCCTGACCGAGATCCTGCTGGCTCTGGCCCTGATCCAGCAGAGCCTGGAGCACCTGCGCGGCTTCCGCGACGAGCGGATGCTGTTCGGCGTCCGCATCCTCCTCTGCGGCCTCGTTGTCGCCGGCCTCGCCGCGCCCTGGCCGCTGGTCGGGCTGGCGGGGCTGTCGCTGCTGATCCTGCACCGCTTCCAAGGGCCCTATAACGGCGGCAGCGACCGCATGGGCTTGCTGGCCCTGTGGTGCCTGGTCCTGGCCCGCCTGTTGCCCACCCCGGCCCTGCGCGAGCTGCCGTTCGGCTATCTCGGGGCGCAGCTGATCCTCAGCTACTTCATCTCCGGCGGGGTCAAGATCGTGAACCCCGACTGGCGCTCGGGCCGGGCCTTGCGGGACGTCTTCCAGTTCTCGGCCTATCCGGTCTCGCAAGGCCTGCGTCGTTTCGCCGAGCGGCCCCGGCTGCTGCTGGCGATGTCGTGGGCGGTGATGGGCTTCGAGCTGGCCTTCCCGCTGACCTTGCTGTGGCAGCCCGCCCTGATCGCCGGCCTCGTGATCGCGGCGGCCTTCCACCTGGCCAATGCCTGCCTGTTCGGCCTCAACCGCTTCTTCTGGACCTGGCTGGCGACCTATCCGGCCATCCTGTGGCTGCAGGGCCGGCTGTTCGGCAGCTGAAGCTTGGCCTAGAACGGCGACCCATGTTCCGTGTGTTCGCCCTGGCCGCGTCGCTGGCCGCCGTCGCCCTTCCTGCCGCCGCGGCCTGTCCGGAGGGCCGGCTGACCCCCGTCCAGGCCCGCGAGGACCTGGAGCTGTCGATCTCGGCGGTCGAGGCGGCCATGCCCGACCTCTTCTGGCGTCAGAACCCCCAGGCCTGGGCCGCCCGCAAGGCCGCCGCCCGCGCGCAGGCCGCTCACGCCGCCAGCGAGGAGGACCTCTACCGCGCCCTGCGGCCGTTGATGGCCGGCATCGGCGAAGGGCACCTGTCGGTGGCCCGCAGCGACGGCATGGCCTGCCGCTACCGCGAGACCGCGCGGCTGTTCCCGCTCGACCTGCTGTGGCGCGACGACGGGGCCTTCGTCACCGCCGGCTTCGGCGCGGCGGCCGACGTCCCGGCCGGGTCCCGCCTGCTGTCGGTGAATGGCGAAGGGCCGGCGGCGATGCTGGACATGATGATGGCCTTCAGCGCCCACGACGGCGACATCCGCACCGGGGTGATGCGCGACCGGGAAGGCTGGGGCTACGCCGCCGTGCGCTGGCAGGGGCATGGCGACGAGGCCGCCTACGACGTGCGCCTGAAGCTGCCCGACGGCCGCATCGTGCGCCGGCGCCTGACGCCCGTGGCGGTTGCCGATCGCCCGGCCGTCCCGCCCGATCCAGCGCCGGTGGCGACCCTGACCTGGATCGACGGCCAGACGGCCTATCTCTACGTCCCGACCTTCAGCAACCGCCGCTACCGCGCGGCGGGGGCGGACTATCGCAAGACGATGCAGGCGATCTTCGAGGAACTACAGACGCGCGGCGCCAAGGCCCTGATCCTCGACCTGCGCGACAACGGCGGCGGCTCCGAGCCCAACGAGAGCATCCTGTTCTCGTACCTGGCCGGCGAGCCGATCCGCAAATACGCCTCGGTCCGCTCGCGGGCCAATGCGCTGAAGGTGACCAGCCTGTCGGGCCAGGTCTTCGAGCACGAGATCTACGAGGCCGACGAACTGCCCACCGTGCGGCCCATCTCGGAAGGCCTGGAGCGGATCAACGCCCCGCCGGAGGGACTGATGACCGGCTGGCGGCGCTTCGAGCCCGTGTTCGCTGGGAGGCTGGTGGTGCTGGCCGGCGGCTACACCTTCTCGGGCGGCGCGGAGCTGTCCTCGATGCTGCGGGCCACCAATCGCGGCCTGTTCGTCGGCGAGGAGGTCGGCGGCACGCATGGCGGCAACACCAGCGGCTACAAGTGGGACCTCGCCCTGCCCAACTCGGCGATCGAGGTCGGGATCCCGCTGCTGGCCTTCCGCTTCGTCTGGCCCGAGGCGCCCGCCAACCACGGCGCCCTGCCGCACTGCAAGGTCCAGCCGTCGGTGGGCGAGGTGCGGGTGAGCAATGACGCGGCCTATCGCGCCGCGCTCAAGGCGCTGGCCAGGCCGTGGACGCTACCGTCGGAAAAGGCCTGCTAGGCCGCCGTCTTCTTGCGCAGCCGGGCCAGGCGCCGCAGCCGCCGCCAGAAGCGGGTCTTCTCCGGCTCCGGATAGGGCTGCAGGTTGCGGAAGAACTCCTCGGCGCAGGCGCGCCACGAGAACTTCTCGGCGAACTTGCGGACCACCGTGCGGTCGAGGTCGAGGCACGCCAGGCACGCCTCCTTCAGCCCGTCCGTCTGGCCCGGCGCCAGCACGCCGGCGTTGGAGCCGGGGATGATGTCCACCGGACCCGGAGCCGAGAACGCCGCCACCGGCACGCCGGCGGCCATGGCCTCCAGGATCACCAGGCCGAAGGTGTCGGTCAGGGACGGGAAGCAGAAGACGTCGGCGCCGCCGAAGTAGCGGGCCAGCTCGTCGCCGAACTTGGCGCCCAGGAACTTCACCTCGGGATATTTCTCGGCCAGCTCTTCCAGCTGGGGACCGGCGCCGATCACCACCTTGGTGCCCGGCAGGTCGAGGCTGGCGAAGGCCTCGATGTTCTTCTCGACGGCCACCCGGCCGACATTGAGGAAGATCGGGCGCGGCAGGCCCTCGAACGGATCGGGATCGCCCTCGGCGCGCGGCTTGAAGATGTCGGTGTCGACGCCCCGCGACCAGGGCGACAGGTTGCGGAAGCCGTGCTTGGCCAGCTCGTCGCGCATGGTCGGCGTGGCCACCATCAGCCGGCCCGACGGCTTGTGGAACCAGCGCATGTAGGTGTAGCCGGCCGCCAGCGGCAGCGGCAGGCGGGCCGAGACATATTCCGGGAACTTGGTGTGGTAGCTGGTCGTGAACGGCAGCTTCCACTCCAGGCAGATCCGGCGCGCCGCCAGACCGATCGGCCCCTCGGTGGCGATATGGATCGCCTCGGGCTCGAACTGCTTGAACCGCTCCTGCACCGGCTCATAGGCCCCGATCGCCAACTTGATCTCAGGGTACGTCGGCAGCGGGAAGGTCGGGAACTGTTCGGGGCTGACGACGTCGACCTCGTGGCCCAGGGCGCGCAGTTCCTCGGTCACCCGGCTCAGGGTGCGAACCACCCCGTTGACTTGAGGTTCCCAGGCGTCGGTAGCAAGCAGGATTCTCATCAGGCGGCGGCGGGCTCCGGCAACGTCTCTTCGGCGCCTTCAGCGGCCTGGGGGCTGAGCGAACGGGCGCGATCGATCACCGACCACGAGCGCAGCTTGGCCCATTCCAGGATCTCGAGATGGCCGTCGGCATGCTCGGCCAGGGCCGTGCAGCTTTCGACCCAGTCGCCGTCGTTGATGTAGCGGATGCCGTCGATGTCGCGCATCTCGGCCTTGTGGATGTGACCACAGATCACGCCGTCCACCCCCCGACGCCGAGCTTCATCGGCCACGGCGGCCTCGAAGTTCTCGATGAAATGCAACGCGTTCTTCACCTTGACCTTCAGATAGGCCGAGAGACTCCAGTAGCCGAACCCCAGGCGACGCCGCAGGCGATTCACCACAGTGTTCAGCATGAGGATGGTTCTATAGGACCAATCCCCGAGGAAGGCGAGCCACTTGGCGTGCTGCACGACGCCGTCGAACTCGTCGCCGTGCACCACCAGGTAGCGCTTGCCGTCGGCCGCCTCGTGGATCACGTCGCGGGCCACGATCACCCCGCCGAAGTGCACGCCGCAGAAGTCGCGGATGCGGTCGTCGTGGTTGCCGGGGACATAGATGACCTCGGTGCCCTTGCGGGCCATGCGCAGGATCTTCTGGACCACGTCGTTGTGGGCCTGGGGCCAGTACCAGCCGCTGCGCAGCTTCCAGCCGTCGATGATGTCGCCGACGAGATAGAGCTTGTCGCACTCGATATGGCGGATGAAGTCCAGCAGCAGCTCGGCCTGGCACCCTCGGGTGCCCAGGTGCAGATCGCTGATGAAGACGGAACGGTAGCGGCGAACGGCGACGTCGGCGCTCATGGTCAACCCCCGTTGAGGCGCCGCGATATCGTTCCGTCCCCGGATCGGAACGATGGCGGCCAACGGCTGGCGATTAAGCTGATTGCGTGTCGCTTTGATGAAATGACGGTGCGGCGGATTTACCCGTTGTTAAGGCGCCGCTTACCGTTTCCGCTCGCTCAACTGCCCGAGAACTGCACAGTTTCGACGCAAACGTCAAAATACTGGACGGATAAGCAATCCCTTTTGGCGCTTGGGGTTCCTCTCCTGTTGCGGTGCAGCAAGGCGGGCACTAGATCACCCGCATGGACGCCGCCCGCCTCGCCAAGGACACGCCGAAATCCCAGAAGACGCGCGCGCGGATTCTGGACCAGGCGATGCGCCTGATCGCCGAGATCGGCTACCACGCCGCCACCAACCCGGTGATCGCCGACGCCGCCGGCCTGACGCGCGGGGCGATGCTCTACCATTTCCCGACCCGCGAGGCCCTGGTCGAGGCCGCCGTGGCCCACATCCAGGCCGAGCGCTCGACCCTGTTCCGCGCCGCCGCCGAGAACCTGCCCGCCGGCGCCGACGTCACCGAGCACGCGATCGACAGCTACTGGGACCTGCTGCACTCGACGCCCTTCCAGGCCTTCGGCGAGCTCGAGGACGCTGGCCGCACCGACCCGGCCATCCACGCCCTCCTGGCCCCCGCTCAGGCCGAGTTCGACCGCGCCCAGGCCGGCGACCACTTCCTGAAGATCCTCCACGCCGGCGCGGGCCCGAGGTTCCAGGCCAGCCGCGACCTCGCGCGGTTCATGCTGGAGGGCTTGGCCCGCACGACCCTGACCTACGACAAGGACGGCCGGAAGGAGCGCCTGCTGATGCTGATCAAGCGGGCCACGCACATGCTGAACCGCAAGGGCGATGTGCAGGATTTGTGGCCGGAGTAGGGGGGCTTGTGGCGTATGTCCGAAAGCTGGGCGTTGGCGTGACAAGGCGTAAACTGCAGCTAGAGCTCTGAGTATGGTTTGAAATGATTTTCATTAACGCGATTTGAGATCAAAAATGACATTGTGCCTGCTGGCGTGTTGCTGAGCCACGCTTTCGCGAGTTTCTTGAGTTCAGGGTCGGTAGGTCGACGCTTAAGCATATCAAGAAGAACTTGCGGCCAGGCCTTCAGGCTCTGGTCTGTCAAGGACAGCCAGCGCAGCGCTGCTGAGTCAAGCAGCGCTGGGTCTTCAAACTGATGTAGGGAGCGCCAGAGCAAGTGCCATTGTGCATGAGGCGCATCCCCCCTCTGAATGAAGCGCTTCGCCTTTTCAATGACTGACTTTGGAGCTTCTGAAGCGTAGTCGATAAAGGTCGCAATCCAAGTATTGCTCACCTCTACGCGCTCTAGCCAAGGCAGAATGACCTCGTCTTTGAAGTGGCGGGCATCGCTAAGATCGCGAAACAGAGGTGTGAGGACGCGTCTCTGAAATGAGATATATGTTTCGAAAACCGGCAAGCGGTCCAATGCCAGATCGACTAAAAGTGATCGATTGTAGCCCTGTCGATAAAGTTTTGACCAGGCCATTGGCCACTTTCCTGGAGCAATTCCTTGATGGCCATGTTGTAGATAATATAGTGTTGAGTTCGTGAGCGTTTGAGAAAGGTCTTGAAACGTAGTTTCAGACAGCTGATGCAGGCGGTCCCATACCTGACTCCAGGGAGCCGGCCAGTGGGCCCCGTTGAGCCAGTGTAGAGCTGCGCCAATGCATTGGGTATCGACAGGGTGATCGCTCAAGAGAATTAGTATGACGCCACTGGCCTTCTCAGTTGCAGAAGGGGTTTCCAGCCATTGAAGCGCAATATCTTTTAGAAAGGCCCGATCCTGACGAGCCTTCCACAGTTTTGCCCAGCGCAGCGTCCACATCTCATCGTCGAAATAGTCTGTCAGAAATGCAAATTCAGGAGGCGTCCTGGTGAGCTCAGCGGCCGCGTACTTTTCGTTCACGCGCGCTGGCGTAAGGCCGATCGCTGTCGAAGCTGTTTCGAGTTTCCGCCATTCCTGCGTTATTCTTTGATCGGCGAACAGGTGGCCAGCCAGTTCCGCTGCGAGAGCCTTTTTTTCTCGATTACCGATGAAGGAGTAGGCGTCGATATTGAAGAACGGAGCCCCCAAGGTGTGAAGGTCGATGGAGGCTAGTTGCTGGCGTAACGTTTGGTAATCGCCATGAGAAAGTGAACCATCCGACAGGCGAACAGCAAATAAACTTGCCTCGCCAACTCGCCGCGTCAGCCCCATTGGGACGTTCAGTTCTGCGTAGTATTTTCCCGATTCAATCGGGCGAAAATCGTCGATAAGGCCCTGTTCGTTTGTGACTTGAGCAAATGTCATATCCCCGTTTCCTAGAATAAAGGTGGGGATTAGGAAGCACGCTCCGTCGGGGCAAAAAGATAAGAATTCGACGAGGTGAAAATTCATCAAAGATAACCTCGTTGCCGGTAGAATTCGCCGACCTTCTCGTAAATTTGACCATACGAGTTTGCTACGTTCAGTGGGCCCACTGAGTACGAGATTGGCGTGGCATTCCAGACTTCAACGACCTGCCTACGAAAATCTGGGTCGTCTAGGAACTCTGACGGTGCCACCACTGCCAAGGGATTGGTCACGGTTAGATCGACATCGGAACCGCTTTGCACCTCAATGGTGAGGCGTCGATCGTCAAAGTTCGTCGCGCTTTCTTCAAGTGATAGTCGGTGGAGTGCTTTGATCTCCATGTCCATGGCACCTAGTGCGTACTGGCCAATGAACTCTTCTTTCCCTTTTGGTTTCAATTCAAAGTATCGTTGGGGGGTATTGAAGAACGCGCCAATAATCTTCTCTGGCGCATCAGAAACTTTTCCGACATCAAATTGTTCAAGTTCCATCATCGCGGTATAGCTGGGGTATCGTTTTCGGGCGAAGGCACCGGAATCGAAGGGAAACATTCTTCGTACATCGCCAATCATCGAAAATTCGAAGATGAAACAGCAAGGAAATTGCCAGTAGGGACTTTGCGCTTCTTCCGCTCTTGTCTTGTACGCTGGTCGACCAACAAAGAAGTAGTTAAGTTTATCGTTGATAAATACGTCGCATTCCGTCGCCTGCAAGACGTTAGTCTGCGCTAGGCTGCGCAGATGGTAGGCCTTCGTAGAGTGCACGAGCGGGAGCGACCCCGCGCCGAAGATGGTATTCTTCGACAGGAACTGCTCCAGTTGGTTCACCTTAATTCTCCCTAGCATTTTGGAGGTGTGGCGGCGGGCATATGCTCGCAAAGCGGGTATTCTAATTGTCGTCTTGAGAAGCGCAAGTCTTCTACGAGTTTTGGGTTTCAACCTCTGAAACCGTACCTGTCATTGTGGGCGATGGTTAGGAACAGAGAGAATTCAAGTTGAAAGGCTCCGCCTACGCAGGTCGCAAGTGCTCGTGATTGCTTCAATCGTCGATGAGGCTAGTGCCGACGCCCCGCGTCGGGCGCCCTCCTTAAATCTCTTGGAGGCTGCAGCGTGCAGGGCTGTCCAGGTCAGTCAAGGACCGCCTCCGGCGGCCGCGCGGCGGCGACGCGGAGCGTCGTCCTTGAGTGACCTGGACAGCCCTGCGATCGTCTCGCCGTGAGATGTAAGGAGGGCGCTCTTCCGGGGCGGAAGGCGTCCTTCACGGACCCAAAACCTCCCGTCATTCCCGCCCTTGTGGCGGGAACCCCTCTGTCCGCCGCAAGTGCGGGAGGGGCGGATCGCTGGTGATCCGCTGGCGTCTCACGGGCCAGCTGAACCAGGGGTTCCCGCCACAAGGGCGGGAATGACGGGAGCTGGGGAGTAGGGGGCCGCTGGGGTTTGCCGGAGAGGGCATAACCCCTCACCCTCCCGCGCTTTGCGCGGGTCCCTCCCTCTCCCTGTGGGAGAGGGGGACTACGGGGATCCCGCGGGCTGGGTCCTCGGAATTGGCGAGATCGAACCTCGCGAAATCAAGCACTTGTCGATTTTGCGCGGTCCTGAATGATCCGCGTTCAGCGCCGTTCCATACTCTTCCTCACCCGATGGCTTGGAAGGGACGTCCGGCCGGCGATCGTGACGGCTGTCGGGGGTGGTTGAGCGGGAAGCGCTCGCTGGGCTTCTTTCGGGAAGTCCCTTCGCGACGGATCCAGTGGCGGGTTCCCTGAAACATGGGGCAAAGCCCTGGCGGCGAAGGTTCGGCGGACGCGGCAGGCGTGGGCTGAAATCGCCCGCGTGTTCCGGGACCGGGGTCGTCGCCCCGGCCCGCCCGTCGGGGGCCTAGCGGCGAGAGCGGGTTAAGACCCCGCGCCTCGCGGGCTCACCGGATAACGGCCGCGCGGAGCGCCTGGCTTCGTCGAAACGGTATCTACTTCACTATCCTCCGGACGCTGTCCGGCGCTCCGCGTCCCTTTCCATCCCTCCCTTCAGCGGCCCGGCCGCGTGAAGCGGCGCCGCCGCGTGCGCGGCTTCAGGCCGGGCAGATCGGCAGGGCGGTGGTGAACTTGATCTGCTCCATCGCGAAGCTGGACGAGACGTCGGTCAGCGGGGCGGTGGCGATCAGGCGCTTGTAGAAGCGGTCATAGGCGGCGATGTCGCGGACCACGACCTTGAGCAGGTAATCGACCTCGCCGCTCATCCGGTAGAACTCGACGACCTCGGGCAGGGCCTTGGCGCCGGCGGCGAAGGTGGTCAGCCAGTCCTCGTCGTGGCGGCCGGTCTTCACGGCCACGAAGACGGTCAGGTTGAGGTCCAGGGCCTCGCGGTCCAGCAGGGCGACGCGGGCCATGATGACGCCGGCGTCCTGCAGGCGCTTGACCCGCTTCCAGCAGGGGGTCTGGGACAGGCCCACCCGCTCGGCCAGCTCGGCGATGGCGACGGTGGCGTCCTCCTGCAGGATGGCCAGCAGGCGGCGGTCGATCTGATCGAGATCAATCATCTCGGTATCCCACAATCGAGAGAATGGAATTCTCCATATCGCGCGAATGGTAACCTTTCAAACCATGTCTTTCTTCGAATCCTCGCCATCCTAGGAGGCTCGGACCAGCAAGCGGGCAGCACCATGGACCTCTCCTTCACGCGTCATCCCAAGTCGGTCGGCGAAAGCTACGGCGAGCACATGGGCGTGGCCTGGAGCT
>Ga0164241_10000345_pt1 | contig 93336 bp, 85 predicted proteins | sample OricomyardsoilBY_FD_108780 | JGI IMG/M metagenome (GOLD analysis project Ga0164241, IMG submission 108780) | Backyard soil microbial communities from Emeryville, California, USA - Original compost - Back yard soil (BY) | ecosystem: Environmental > Terrestrial > Soil > Unclassified | place: USA... | reverse complement strand
TCGCTGACCATCGCGGCTCGGTCGAAGTTCTGGATCTGCTTCTTGATGATCGATGAAATTTCGTCGGCGCTAAGCTGCATGGCGTGGGTCTCTGAATCTGCTGAGGTTGAGTAGGTCGGAATCTAGTGGGCGGTGAGGAGAGCGGCGCGGTTAGGCCTGCCCCACCAGCTGGCGTTCGATCTCGGTCAGGCGGCCCCGCACGGAGCCGTCGATGGTGTTGTCGCCGATGCGCGTCACGAAGCCGGCAATCAGGCTCGGATCTTCACGCCGCTCCAGCACGATCTTGCGCGCGGTGGCAGCCTCCAGCTCGGCGACGAGCTTTTGGTAGAACGAGTCCGGCATCGGGCCGGCGCTGGTCACGGTGGCGCGCACGACGCCTGCCTTCTCGTCACTGAAGCTGTCCAGGCGACGCGCGATCTCGCTGATGACGCGCAGCTTCTTGCGCGAGGCGAGCAGCTTGATCAGGTTCAGGGCGTTGCCCGAGAGGGCGAGGCGAGCCGACACGTCGGCCAGCACGGCGTCGCGCTTCTCTTGCTCGATGATGGGGTTGTCCAAGACCGCGCGTAGCTCGGCGTTGGCCACGTAAGTCTGGGCAAAACGCCGGACCTGCTCGGTGATGGCAGAGAGCTGCCCGGTCTCCACGCCCAGCTCGAAGATGGCGCGGGCGTAGCGGTCGGCGATGGGTGCGTGGCTCATAGTCTTCCTCGCAGCGCGGCGCCGGAGGCTTTCACCGACGCCAAGAATTCGTCGCCCAGGCGTTGCCGGTCGCCGTCGCCGATCTTGGCCACCAGCGTCACCTCTGCCGATTTCACCGCGGCGCGCACGGTGTCGCGCAGCAGCATCTCGCGAGCGGCTTTCAGCTCTTGCTCCACCAAGGTGCGGGCGTCACGCTCCATGCGCTCGCGCCGCTCTTTGGCTTCGCTCAAGATGCGGGCGCTCTCGGCCTCGCCGGCTTCTTTCATTTCGCGGCGGATGCGCTCGACCTCTTGGTCGATCTCGTCCAGCTGCTTCTTGTACTTGGCCAGGCTGGCTTCGGCTTCCGCCTTCATGCGGGCCGCCTCTTCCATGCCCTTCATGATGCCGAGCTTGCGCGCCTTGAGGCCCTCGCTGATCGGCTTCTTGCCGAACTTGATCAGCAGCCAATAGAGGATGGCGGCGTTGAGCGCCAGCGCGCCGAACGGCACCGGCATGCCCTTGGGGCGCCAGAGCAGGCTCGGCTCGACCCCCTCTTTTTCGCCCAAAAACCCGTAGCCCCAGTTGATGTCGTCGAACGTGGGAGCGTGGTCGTCGTGTCCCCCGGCGGCGTGCGCGCCCTCGGCGGCGTGCTCGGCCAAGGCCTCGTGCTCGCTCTCGTGATCATGCGCCGCGTGATCGTGCGCCGCGTGATCGTGCGCGTGACCTTCGACCTCCGCGCCGTGCGGCGCGTGCTCCTGGGCTTGGGCCGAGGCGGGCGCGGCTACCAGCAACGCGGTACCCAGGCTCACCAGCGTGACGGCTGTGAAAAAACGTTTCATCAGTTGGCCTCCCGACCCAGCACGCGCGTGGCGATGTCTCCGGCCAGACGCTCCGACTGCTTGCCGAGCTCGAAGCGGATCGAGTTCACCTCGGTGTCGATGCGCTTGCGACCGTCTTCGACGATCTTGGCGGCAGCGGCGCGCGCCTCGTTCAAGATTTGGGCTTCCAGCTTGGTAGCCTCGGCTCGCAAGCGATCCCGCTCCTCGGCGGCGGCTTGGCTGACGCGTCGCAGCTCGGTCTCGTACTGCGTGAGCAGCTCACCGGCTTCCTCCTCCAGCTCGCGCGCCGTCTGGCGTGCGCCGTCGGTGCGCTCTTCGCGGAGCGCGAACACCTTCAGCATCGGGTCGAACAACAAGGGCTTGAGCACCAGGATGAGGAAGACGAAGATGACGACCTGGAAGACAACGATGTTGTTGAAATCCAGCTCGATGGGGCTACCGCTCATCGCGAGAACGCGGGGACTTGGTAGCAGTTGTGGAAGAGCGCCAAACTCGGTCATCGGCGCGCGCGCTCGTACCACCTCGATATCGATCTGTCTACTGCACCAGGCGCACTTGGTGCGTAGTTCATCGAGGGGTATTCCGCTCTGCCTGGAGCGCGGCCCCGTCCGGCCGTGGGTCCCACACCTCGCGCGTGGCGACGCGCCGTACGCCTTGCTCGCCGAGCGCGAGGAGCAGGTCCGCGTAGCGCACCCCCGAGCGCGGATCCGTAGCGTCGCTCGCGACATCCAAAAGGGGGCTGAGGGCGAAGGCGCGCCGAGCCAGCTCGGGATGGGGCAGCGTCAGGTGGGCCTCGTTCAGCACCAAGGCGGGGGTGAAGAGCAGATCCAGATCGAGCGTCCTCGGGCCCCAGCGCTCGCGGCGCTCGCGGCCGTGAGCCCGCTCGATGGCCAGGAGCTGGGTCATCAGCACCCCGGGCGCGAGGGCAGAGTCCAACAAAACTGCGGCGTTCAGGTAATGCGGCTGGGGTGGCCCCACCGGGGCGCACTCATAGAGGGCAGAAACGGCCGCGAGGCGGCCCTGCTCCTGCAGAGATAGCACCGCCGATCGCAGCGTGGCCAGCCTGTCGCCCAAGTTGGCGCCCAGGCCAACCACGTAGCTGCGACGCACGTCACCTGACATGGCCCCCGTGCTACTCGTTCGACCAGCGACTGCAAGGCGTCCATCGCGCTCATCGGCCAAAAACGTGAGCTACCCGGAGCTTCTCTCGCTGTTTGGCGGTTCCTGAGCTAGACGAGGCTCATGTTGGGACTCACCTCGGGCGAGCTCACCCTGGTCACCTTGTTGGTGTTCGCGGTCGTCTCGTCACGCTTCTGGCCGGCCGCCGGGGCGAAGATCGCCGAGCGCCTATGCCGGGCCCGGCCCGAGCCGCGGCCGGATCACAGCAATTCGAAGTGAGAGCGGACGAACGGCGTGAAGTCGACTTAGACTGAAACCCTAAGTGGTGCCCGATCCTCCGGCCGGAAGCGAAACGGGAAGCTCCTCGGGCAGCTCCTCTGGGAGCTCCTCCGAAGTTGGAGCCCTGATCTTCGTGAGCGACGCTTCTGCAGAAGCAGAGCGACTCATTTCTGTGCTGCGCGCTCGCGGGTATCAAGTCGTCGACGTTCCGCTCGGGCTACTCGTCAATCGCGTCTCGGTGCAGCGGCCGGCGTTGATCTTGTGCGACGCCGACGCGCCCGGTGGAGTGGAGAGCGTCGAGCGCATTCATCGTGACGTGCCAGGCGGGCACCGCGTCGACGTGGTGTTCGTACGCGAGCGCGGCAGTCAAAGCGCGCCGGACCTGACCTCGGTCATCGAGCGCGAAGGCTCCGGCTCGTTCGATCGCCCCGTCGACGACGGCGCCCTCACCCGCAAGATCGAAGCGCTGATCGGCCCTCCCACTCGCCACGAGCCTCGGCCCCGCTTGGCACCCGGCGGACGCCCGCCCATCTTGGTCGCGGCAACGCGACGCCCGTTTCGCTACGATCAGAAGCCGGGCGCGTCGCTCTTGCCCGAGCCGCCTCCGAGCCAGCCGCCCAAGAGCACGACGACTTGGGTCGCGCCTTCACCGGCCATGTCACCTTCCGCGCCGCCCAGCAGCCCCGGTAGCGCGCCGCTCAGCGTGGCTCCAGAGAGCATGCCGGCCAGCTTGCGCCGAGAAGAGCCGCCCATGTCGCTCGCGCCCAGCGCCCATCAGCTGCCGCAAGCTCGCCTGAGCCCGGAGCTGGAAATGCTGCTGGGGCGCGCTGAGCAACGCGTCACGCAGACCCGCGCGTCCGTCGCCCCTCCCTCCGATCGCCTCTCGCCCGAGGCCGAGCTGGAGGCGATTTTGCCGACCGACGTGCTGGCGGCCCTCGACGAGCCGCTCGACATGGACGACGGCGACGAGAGCGACGCCGGGCCCAGCACGCACGGAGGCGACGACCGCGGCACCACGCGCGGCACCGGCGCCACCGGCACCAAGACGGGCAGCGGCAGCAAAGCGCCCGGGCACGTCACCAGCCCCGCCGAGCTCACGAACGACCCGCCGCAACCCGCCGAAGGCGGCACCGAGCCGCCTCTCAGCCGCGAAACCGAGCCGCCCAAGACGCCGCCCGCGATGCCGTCGCGCTCGGCGGTCACCAACGCGGGCACGTCGGAGCCGGCGCCGCCCTCCGTGTTCGAGGTCGACGCGCGCAGCCCGGCCGGTAGCGTTTCGTCGGACCTGCCGCCGCACAGCATGCCGCTCTCGCCCAGCGCGTCTCCGCCCGAGCAGCCTTCGACGACGCCCCCGCGGCCTCAAGGCAGTGAGCCGCGCCACGCGCGCCCGCTGGCCGCGCCTTCCGTGCGCCCGCCGCCGCTATCGCCGGCGCGCCCCGAGAATCCGCCGCTCGAGCTACCCGCCACGCTGCGCGCGGGCGAGGCCATTCGCTGCTTGGCGCTCGCCGTGCGCTCCCGGTACACGGGCGCCATCGCGTTCGAAGCGCCCGACGGCATCCGACGCGTGGTCTTTCGCGATGGAGATTTCGTGACCGCCGCCACCAGCGTCGACGCCGAGTCGCTCGTCGCCTGCTTGATCGAGCGGGGCACGCTGCCGGCCGACGCCAACGTCAAGCTCGGCCGCAAGCTGCCGCTGTTCGGGCGTCACGCGGGGGCGGCCTTGATCGCCCACGGCTATTTACAGCAAGACGAGCTGTGGCCCGTGCTCCGCTCCCACGCCGAGTGGTTGATCGGACACATCACGCGGCTGGAGCGGGGCGAAACGGGCGTGGAGCTCGAGGTCCCGCCTCGCCTGGCGACCGAGCCCGCGGTGTTCGGCGGCGCGACGGGCGCGGAGGTCTTGGTGGAGCTGCTGCGGCGCGTGTCCACGCCCGAAGCCTCGGTCGCGCGCTTGGGGGGCGCCTCCGTGCTGCTGCGCCCAGGTCCCAGCCAGGGCTTGCTGGGAGAGTGCGCGCTGCCCGCCGACGAGGCGGAGCTGGTGCGCTCGCTCGATGGCGAGACGGTCAGCGGCGCCGTCGAGCGCGCGAAGTCTCGAGACTTCAGCTCGGCCCTGCTGGCGTTGGTCGAGCTCGGAATCTTGGAAACGGCGGGCGTGAGCGCGCAAGCCCGACGCATCACGACGCCCGCGGGCCCGATCCGCCGTGAGCCCGATCGGCTCGACCACGAAGCGCTACGCTCACGCATCGCAGCGCGGCGCGCGTTGGTCGAAGAAGGCGATTACTTCGCGCTGCTGGGTGTCAGCCGCGGGGCCACCAGCTACGACGTGCGCCGGGCGTACACCGAGCTACGCGAAGAGCTGGAGCCTTCGCGCATCTTGACGCCGGCCACCGCCGATCTACGCGACGACGTCGACGCCATCTTGTCGGTCATCGACGAAGCCTACGAAATCTTGGCCGACGACCTGCGCCGCGAGCGCTACCGCCGCGCCCTGGAAGCGGCGCCCGGCTGAGCCGAAACCCGAGAGGGGCCGAGCGGGGGTGATGGCGGCACCGCTGAATGGCGGCGAGCTGACCTTCAGACGCGCACGGCTTCGACGCGGAAAAAGTCGGTTCGGTGGCGAACTGACTTTTGCGACGTGAAGACCCCTCCCCGCCCGACAGTCGGCTCGGCCGCCGCGCTCACTCGGCGGCGGGGGCCCGCGTGTCGCGTTCGAGCACGTCGATTTCGAGCTGACCGGCTTCGACCGAAGCGAGCAGGACGGCGCCGCGCGGTAGCTCACCGCGCAAGATGCGCTCCGCCAGCGGCGCTTCCAGCAGGCGCGCGATGGTGCGCTTCATGGGGCGCGCGCCCAGCGCCGGCTCGAAGCCGCCCGCGTCCATCAAGTATTCGATCAGCTCGGGCCCGTACTCGAGCTCCACGCCGCGCTGCGCCAGCAAGGCAGTGCGCATGGCGTCCAGCAACCGCCGAGTGATCTCGCGCACGTCGGCGCGACCGAGCGGCGCGAACACCAGCACCTCGTCGATGCGGTTGTAGAGCTCCGGCGCCAGGGCCGCCCGCGCCGAGAGCACGATCTTTTCCGTGATGTCGTCGGCTCGCGCGGGCTCACCACCGCCGAAGCCCACGCGTCGCTTGGCAGCTTGGCCAATCACCTCGGAGCCGAGGTTCGACGTCATCAGGATGACGGTGTTGGTGAAGTCGACCAAGCGACCACGCCCGTCGGTCAGTCGCCCCTCGTCGAACACGCCGAGGAAGGTCGTCAATACGTCGGGATGCGCCTTCTCTATCTCATCGAGCAAGATGACTTGATAGGGCCGCCGGCGTACGGCCTCGGTCAGCTGACCGCCGGCTTCGTGCCCCACGTAACCGGGCGGCGCGCCGATCAACCGAGCCACCGCGTGCGACTCGCTGAACTCGGACAGATCGAGCCGCGTCATGGCGCTCTCGCAATGAAACAAGACCTCGGCGATGGCTTTGGCGGTTTCGGTCTTGCCCACGCCGGTGGGACCCAACAGCAAAAAGCTACCGATGGGACGGCGCGAGCCGAGCCCGGCCGCGTTCCGGCGCAGGATGCGGGCGATGCGAGAAATCTGAGCGCCGTGGCCCACCACGCGGTCGGCCAAGATCTCCTCGAGGCGCAGCATGCGGTCTCCGTCGGACTCGAGCAGGCGCTCGACCGGCATGTCGGAGAGCTCGGCCACGACCTCGGCTACCGCCTGCGACGAGACCTCGGTCTTGCCGCGCCGACGCACCCGCGCGCCCGCCAAATCCAGGATGGAAACGGCCTTGTCGGGCAAGGCCCGGCCGGGCAAATAGCGGATGGACCAGGCCACCCCGAGCGCCAAGGCCTCCTTGTCGTAGCTCACGCGGTGGTGCTGCTCGAGCCGCGGACGCAGCGCATCCAGGATCAAGAAGGCGTCCTCGCGCGAGGGCTCTTCGACCTCGACCAAGCCGAAGCGCCGCGAGAGCGCCGCGTCGTGGCCGATGGCCTTTTGAAACTCTTCGAGCGTGGTCGCGCCGATGCAGGGCAGCTCGCCCCGCGCCAACGACAGCTTCAGCTCGGAGGCGATCTCTTCGGCCGCCTCGCCCAAAAACAGCTGGTGAATTTCGTCGAAGAACAGCACCACCCGCCCGCGCGCCGACAGCACCTCTTTGCGGATCTGCGCGATGCGCCCGGCCAACGCGCCGCGCACGGCCGTGCCCGCCAAGAGCTCTCCGATCGGAATTTGAACGATGACGCGGTCGTCGAGCGCTTGCACGTCGCGCCCTTCGGCGATGCGCTGGGCCAGCCCGCGCACGACGCTCGTCTTGCCCACCCCCGAAACGCCCACCAGACACGGGTTGTTGCCCTCGCGCTTCGCCAGCACGTCCAGCGTTTGCTCGATGACGTCGTCGCGACCCACCACCGGGTCCAGCTCGCCACGCAAGGCGGCCAGCGTGAGGTTCCGACCCAGCTCGCACAGCAGCGGAAAACGCTGCGGCTCGAGCTGAAACCGTTGCTCGCCAGCGGCGGCGCGCGCAGGCTCGCTGGACGCCAACGGCGCCACGGGGGACGAAGCGGGCGAGACCACGCGCGTGATCAAGAGCCCTGGCTTCGTCTCGGCCGCATTCGCCGCCGCGGCGGGCTCGCGGATTTGCATGAGCGGAACCGGCTCGGCCACCGAGAGCCGCTTCTGCGGCGGAAAGAGCGGAACCTTCACCGCCGAGGGTTTGCGCGACGGAGCGCTCGGCTCCGGCTCGACCGGCGTGAGCGAAACCGGCAAGCTGCTCGGCTTCTGAGGAGCGCTGGGACGACGACGTCCGACGAGCCCGAGCCCGACCTGCATGGCTTGCGCGCGCAGACGGCTCGGATCCACGCCCAGCGTCTCCAACGTGCGCCGCGCTACGGCGCGAGGCTCGCCCAAGAGCGCGAGTAACAAATGCGGCGACGCGGGCTGGTTGGTGCCCATGCGCGCCGCGATCTCTTTGGCACGCGTCACCGCCGACGCGATCGGCTCCGCGAGCTCGTCGCCGGCCAGACCTCTGGCCGTCCGCAGCACGTCGTCGGCCGACAGCCTCCGCTCGCGCAAGAGCTCCGAGGTGCTGCTCGGCTCCGAGACCAAGGCGGCCAAGAGGTGCGCGGTCGAGACCCGCTCTCCCAACCGCCGCGCCAGCTCTTCAGCCAATTTGCGCAGCTCACGCAGCTCCGGCTCGCTCGCTAGGGCGGACATTCGAGCCCCACTTCTGCCCGGATAGCCGGCAACGGCCAACTTTCCGGCTAGCCCGAGCTTAGCCTCCAACTATCGGGAAGGTATGGAGAAAACCTTGTTAGCCCCCGCGTCGAAAATCGTCACGCGGGTAGGCCCACCGACCGCCACCCGCTCGCTCCTCGGCGCCACCGCGACGCGCTGGTTCTCGGTGACGACCTGGATCCAATCATCCGCTCCGGTGGGCGCCTCGGCCGGCAAGACGACGCGCCCCCGCTCGGCGAGCGCGGCATCGAGCAGCACGAGCTCGAAGCGCGGCCCCGGGCCCGTGACGACCACGCTCGCGAGCAGTCGCCCCTCGTCACCCACGGCGACGTCCGCGACGGTGCCGGGCAGCTGCGCGCTCGACAGCAACTTGTAGGTTGGCGTCACCAGCACCCGCGCGACGTGCCCGCTCTCATCCAGCCACAGGCTCTGATCGAGGCGCCGAGTGGGGACGATCCAAGTCGGCAAAGGCCCGTTCGGCACGGTCAAGCCGGGCAGCCGAAGCCCGCCCGGGCTGAGCCGCTCGACGTGCCCCGTGGTGCAATAGAGCCAAACCCCCTCGCGACTGGCGCCGAACACGCCGCGCCCCGCCGAGCTGAGCTCCACGCTCTGCTCCGGTAAGGCCGAAGCGCCGGCTTCCGGCTGCAACCGATAACCGCGCAAGGTTGCCGAGGCGCTGCCGCCGTCGAAGATCCAGATTAAATCTGCCTGCTGCGCGTCGGCGTACAGCTCCACGCCGGGGAGCACCAACGGCCGAGCCAGTGGTGTCGCCCGCTTTTGGTCTCTCTGCCAGCGGAGCATGTGGCGAGAGCCCAGCGCCAAGAGCGAGCCGTCGGCCAGCGCCAGCAAGGCACGCGGAGACTCGAGCGGCTCGCTCGCGAGCGCTCGAAAATCCGTAGTATCGTAAACCACGAGAGCGTCGTGGGTGAGCTGCCCGAACACCCCCTTGCCGAACGCCAGCTGAGGCTCGTGGCTGCGACGAGGCGGCACGGACAGCTTCTCTACTTGCAGCGTCTTCTCGAGCGCGACGACGGCGCTGCTCAGAGCGCGTGCCGGCGGCGCGGTGGGCTCGGGCGGCGCTATTGCCGTGCTCACGGCGGGGCGCGGGGCCGGCTGCGAGAGCTCACGCCCCTGCCCCTTGCAGGCGAACGAAGCCGCGAGCACGAGGCAGCTCAAGAACGGGACCTTCGACCATCCGCGCATCGGCCCGGGCAGAATAGCAGCGCTGCGTGCTAGGGTCGTGAGCATGGTTAGCCCCGCACGCCGTCGCCGGCCCTCGCGCCTGCTGCTCGCGCTGGCGCTGGGGCTCGCCGCGAGCGGCTGCGGCAAATTCCGCGAAATTAGCGCCTGCCGCAGCATCGCGCGCGAAGTGAACGGCGCCATCGACGAGATCGAAGCTTTGTCCAAAGCCACGCCGCTGGACGAGCTGCGCGTCGCCAAGCGCTACGCGGCGCTCGCTCGAGCCCTACAGCCGCAAGCCCAGGGCGAAACGTCGCTCGCCCTGGCCGTGCGCGACTACATCGCCGTGCTGCAAGCCACCGACGCATTGCTCCGCAACCACGCCGCCACGCTCGCGGCGCAAGGCAAAGCAAGCGACCCGCGGCGTGAGCTGGACCGCCTGGTGAAGCGCGATCACGCCGCCGCCGTCCGCATCGACGTCGAATGCGAGCGTTGACGGCCCCGCGAGCGTGAGCGAGCGGGGGCTGCCCAATCGCAGCTCCCCTCGCAGAAGCTGCCGTGGCGGATGCAGGCCACGGCGTGCGGCCGCGCCGGGGCGGCAGAGCGCGGGCCGTTACGGTTCAATCTCGGCCGGCGCGCTGCCTTGCGTGGCTTTGGGCGCGGGCGCGCTCTCGTCATCGCGTGGGCTGGCGGGCTTGGCCGCGCGCGGAGGGGCGGCGCCGCCGCTCGGGCGGCTCGACGGTGAGGCCCGGTGCGGGGCGCGGCGCACGGACTTGGGCGCGTCTTCGACCGGCGCGGGCGGCACGGAGGCCGGCATTTTCCCGAGGCTAGGATCGGTGCTGACGACCTCGGCCAGCAGCGTCAGCAGCTTTTGATCGATGTCGGCCACTTCTTGCGCGCGCGCGCGCATGAGCGTGATGACCTTCTGGCTGTCGCTGAGGTTTTTGCGCACCTGGTCGCGCTTCCAAGGGCCGTCGACGCGAAACGACTGCTCGACGCTGCCCTCGAGCGTGATGCCGGTGATGTTCAGCTTCTCGAGCGCGAGCTTGCTTGCGAGCATCTTGTTGCGCGAGCGCACCAGGCGCGTCGCCTCGCGCGGCAGCGCTGAGCGCAGCGGAGTCGAGCTGGTGCTCTCCGAAGAGAACAGGGTCGCAGACGCGTCCAGCGCCGCTGACGCAGCGGGCACCTCGAGCCGCAGGCGCAGTCCCTGGGCGGCCAGCTTGGCGACCTCTTGGGCCAGGCGTTGTTTCAGGCTCTCTTCCGAGGCGTCGGGGGTCAAGCCCAAGGCCTCCGTCAAGTTGGCGCGAGCGGCGCCGGGCTCCTGCGGCGCCGCCAAGATCTCCACCTGCTGGTCGTGCAGCGCGATGAAGAAGCTGTCGAACTCGGGTTTGCCCGCCGAGTAGTACTCGCCCCGAGCGACCTGAGAGGGCCCCTGGGACGCGAAGACGCCGCAGCCCGGCAGCAGCGCGAGCAGGACCAGCAAAGCCGCTCTCAATGACACGATAGCGCTACCCCCCACAGCTCGTCGTGACCAGCCGTAGTTTGGATGAAGAAAGAGACCGTCGTCGTCCCTGTCGTCACGATCGTTCCTTGACCGGCGTTGGCGCCTTTGCCCGAGACGAGCAGCGCGTCCGAAGCGGGCTTCAGCTGCTCGTCGAGCACGCGCACGTGCACTCGATACTGCCCGACGTTGCCGTCGGTCCATTGCGCCACGTACCGCCCGCCCGGCAAGCTGGCCAGCGACGGCGCCAGCGCGCCGCCGCCTTCCGCCGGTAGCTCGAGCACCTGCGCCGGCGCCGCGGGGAGGCCGGGCGCCGCGACGGCAGCGTACACCCGGTACGGCTCCGACCTTTCGCCGCGGGCCGAGAACAAGACCTGCGCGCGTTCACCGAGCCGCGACACGTTCGGCGTGCCCAGCGTCTTCGGCGCGCCTTCGATCGCGGTAAGCTCGCCTTCGGCCCTGCCGTCTGGGCGTAGCCAACCGAGCATGATTTGGCCTTGGGCGCCGCCTTGCCGGAACGCCACTACATGGCCTGCTGGCGTGGAGGCGGCGCGCGGCGCCGTGACCCGCATGCCGCTCGTGAGCGGCCAGATCACGCCGGTTGCGCCGTCGTCGCCGCGGCGGAGCAGCCCCGCGGGCCCCACGCCGAGAGCGAGACCCGGCGCGAGCGTCTGCGCGAAGGAGAAGTCTGGATTGGCGCGATCGACGACGAGCGGATCGCTGGCGCTCACGTGGCTGATGTCTCCGCTGCCGGGCGGCGCCTCGAGCTTGCGCGTGGGCTCGCCCGCGACCGGATCATAAATCCAACCGGCGGCGGTGGCCTTGGTATCGGCGATGGCGAGCGCGATGCGGCCGTCGGCTTGGCCGAGCGCGCTGATGGGCACGGCGCGCTCGATGCTCGAGATGCGGCTGGGCGGCGCGACCATCGCGCAGCCCGGAGCGGGTGCGGTTGGTTTAGCGGACGGCGCGGGAGCGAGTACGGCGTTCACGTCTGCGCGACGGTACGCCGAGACCACCAGCGCTCCCGCGGCGATCAAGAGCAGACCGCCCAGCAGCAGCACCACCACGCGCAGGCGGGTCAGCTGCTGGCGCTCAGCAGCGACGAGCGAAGGTAGCTGCGGCCGCCGCTCGAGCGGCTCATCGGCGATGAATAGCCCGGGCGCGGGAACGGCGCTGGTGCTCGGCACGGTACCTTTACCGCTACCGCCCGAGGCGCGGGTTGCCTCGACGAGCGCGGCTTGCGTCGCTTTTTTCGACGCGCTGCCGCTCATGTCGAGGGTCGACTCGAGCGCCGCTTCGACGGCCGGCTTGCTGCGAGAGGACGCAAACGCGGCTTCGCTCGGCACGGTGGCGTTCGCCAGCGGGCTGGCCGTGACGTGCGCCTGGGGGCTTCTGGGCGAAGGCGACACCGGCCCTGCTGCTGGCGTGAGCGGTGATTCGACGGCCCCGCTCTCGAGGTTGGGCGTGGGCGTCGGCAACGCGCGCGGCGGAGGCGGCACCGCCCCCGGAGGACGCAAAGTCGCGGTGGCGGTCGCGCCTTCCAGCTCGCCCAAGGTTGGCAGTGGGGCGCGCGCGCCGCGCGCGGGTGTGAGCGCCGGCGCGGCGGCGAGCTGGGGTCCGCCCAGCACACCGAAGCTAGAAGGCGCCAGCGTGTCGCGCGCGGGCTCGCGTGTGAAAGGCGCGCGGGCGACCTCGGCCGGGGGCGAAGGCGGTGGCAACACCACAGCGGGTGACGGAGCGCCCGCCACGGCCGGCTTGGCCGCGCCGCGAACGGGCGGCGACGGGGCCGCGGACGTGGGCTCGGCCGGCTGCGCAGCGGCTCGCGGCGAAGGTGCGCCCTTCGCCGAAGAGGCGTCGGGTCGGCCCATGGGGCGCGGGCCAGGCTGGGGCGGGGGTTTCGGGGACTCGGGCAAAGACGACTCCGCGCGCTCTGGCGAGTATGCCATTGCACACCCCGTCGCACGGCCCCCAACACTACAAGGAAATCGGCAAAGCTGGCTACGTGTCGGATTCGCGTCACCTGGCCGGCAGCGCGCGCGCCAACGCCACGATCGCCAAGACCTCGACGCCGCCTGCGGCGAGCGCCCGCGCACACTCACGCACCGTGGAGCCAGTCGTGACGACGTCGTCGACCAGCACCGCGTGGGCCGGCGCGGCTGACGAGCCCCAGCGCCACGCGCGCCGCAATTCGAACGCTCCTTCGGCGTTCGTCAGACGGAGCCGGCGAGACTTGCCGACCTGCCGCTCTGTCTCGCGGGCTCGGCGCAGCAAGCGGGCTTCACAGCGAAGGCCAGCCTGCTTGGCCAGCTCCTGGGCCAACAGCGCGGCTTGATTGTAGCCACGACTGGCGAGCCGGCGCGGATGTAGCGGCACGGGCACGAGCGCGCTGCCGGGCGGTAACGCCAAACTGCCGAGCGCGGGCGCCACCAGGCGCGACAAGCAACAGGCCAGCTCGGCGCGTCCCTGGTATTTGAAGCGCGCGATGGCGGTGGACAGCGGCGGTGCGTACGCTCCCGCCACGAAAAGCGGCACGCCGTCGACCTCGGGCGCCGGGTCGTCCAGCGGCAGCGCGGGAGCGAGCGCGGCGCAGGTTGGGCAAAAGGTGGGGCGGCCCGGCGCGTCGCACGCGGCGCAAGTTGGCGGTGCCAACGCGTCCAAGATTTTGCAAAGGGCACCAGTCAGGAGCTGCACGCCACCCATCGGACGGCGGCGGCCCGAGTTGCCGACGAAAATCGGCGACGCCGGACGCCGCGCCACGTCAGGAGCGAGCCGTTAAAGCCCGAGCAGCTTGCTCATCGACGCTTCGTCGGCGGGCGTGAAAGGCAGGCGATCGAAGTCGTCGCTCTCGACCCAGCGAAACTGATGCACGTTCACCGCGCTCGGCTGCCCAGCGGTGATGCGACAATCGTACAGGTGCAGCTCCACCGTGTAGTGCTCGTAAGCGTGGGCCACGCTGCTGATCTGCGCGCCCGGCTCGATGTCGACACCGACGCGGTGCTTCACTTCACGCTTCAAGGCCTCCAGATCGGTCTCGCCGATCTCCACCTTGCCGCCCGGAAACTCCCACAATAGCGGCAGCACCGCCGTGGGGCGACGCTGCGTCACGAGATAGCGCTCGTCTTTCGCAATGACCGCCGCCACGACGCGAATCGTCTTGGTCATCAGCTAGGGCGACGAGCGGTTTGCTTGGACAACGAAATTCAGGAGTTGGCGACCTCGACGGTCACCGGCTGGGGGTAGCGCGATGCGCCGCGCCCCCCGGAGTTACGCGTCGATGCGGAACAGCTGCTGCCCCATGAGCAAAATGTCCGTACCCGCCACCGCGCGCTCGCTCCGCAGCCGAATGAACGTGCCGTTGGAGCTGCCGACGTCCGTCAGGTAAACGCGACCGTCGGGGCCACGGGCGATACGACAATGCAAACCAGAGACGTAGCCGTCCTCCGAGAACAAGATGTCGCCGCGTTCACGGCCGCAATGCACTCCGCGCTCGGGCACGGGGAAGGAATTGCCGGTGGTGTCACGACCGATCACCAGCGCCAGGCGGCCAATGTAGCCCTTGGCAGGGCTGCCGAAGCGCTCGACGCCGTCGGCCGACTTGCCCTGACCCTTGAGCTCTTCGAAGCGGATGATTTCTTGTCCGATGCGAAAGACGTCACCGAACTCCAGCAAGCAGGGCTCGTTCGGGCGCACCTTCAGGTACACGCCGTTCAGCGAGCCTTCGTCCTTGATGTAGAGCTGGCCCGCGCGCTTGCTGAAGGTCGCGTGACGCGGCGATAGATAGCTGTCACCGGCGAAGATGGAGCCGGTGTCGCGACCGACCGACACGACGGGCGCGTCGGGCATGCGGAAGGTGCCCGCTTCACTGCCGTCGGCGCGGAGGGCGGTGAGGACGATGCCTGCACCACCGGCGGCGGGCGCGGCAGCCGCGGCAGCCGGCACGGACGGAGAAGCACCCGAAAGCGCGCCGAGGTTGTAGCCGCACGACGCGCAGAAGCGATTGCCCGCGTTCACGTGCCCGCATTGCGGACAAGCGACGCCCGCGCCGGGCGGCGCGGAGGGCGACAGGGCCGGCGCTGGCGGTGACGACGGCTGCACCGCGACGGTGGAGGTCAGGGGTGGCGCCGCTGTCGGCACGGGTGCCGCAATCGGAGCGGGGGCAGGCGCCGCCGCTACCGCCGGGACACCATGAGGAGGAGTGTTGGAACTAAAGGGTTTTGCTTGGGCTGAGCCGCGCGGAAGCTCCGCACCGCAGCCTAAGCAAAACTTGTAGTGGTCCTGGTTCTCCTTGCCGCACTTTGAACAGGTGATCACTATGTTGCTCCCGGGGACCCGGCTACCAGCATTTGGGGTGAGGGACTGTATCCTCAAACCCTCGTAACCGCGCGATTATCTACGCCCCCCCGTTAGGGTCAAGGCCACAAGAGCAAACCGTCAAGCGGTCAGGAAGGCAAGGGCCGAGCGCAGGAGGTCGCTCAAGGGCTCGGCCTCGGTGCGTTTTCCGAGGTGCTCGACGGCGCGCTCTGCCTCAGCCGGCCGGTAGCCCATGTTCACCAGCGCCTTGAGGAGGAGCTGGCTCGTCCCAGCCGTGGCGCCCTTGCCGCCTGCTGGCTTGCCTAGCGCTTCGGGCGGCACCAGCGCCGGCAGCTTGTCCACCAGCTCGACGACCAGCCGTTCGGCCGTCTTTTTTCCGATGCCCGGCACTTTGCCGAGCCGGCCCAGGTCTCGCGCCGAGATGGCGCGCGACAAGTCGGCAATGGGCAGCGCGCCGAGCACCCCGACTGCCGTCTTGGGCCCCACGTTGGGTACCGAGACCAGCAGCCGGAACACGCGCCGCTCGAGCTCGCTGGCAAAACCGAACAGGTCGAGCGCGTCTTCGCGCACGTGCGTGTGCACCCACAGCTCGACCTCCCCGCCAGGATGGCTCAGCGCACGCCCGAGCGTCCCCACCGGCGTGATGAGCTCGTAGCCTACGCCGGCGACCTCGAGGATGAGCCCGATAGGCTCTTCTGAAATAACGCGACCGCGCAGCCAACCGAGCATGAAGCGAGACGTCGTATACCAGGGAATCAGGCGCCGTGTTATGGGCGCCCATGCGTTTCGTCTTGCTCCCGTTCCTGCTCTCGCTGTCCGCCCTCGGCTGCGGCGGCTCTTCGAGCGAAACGCCGCCACCGCTGCTGCCCGATCCGACCAGCGAGCGTTACACAGGGCCGCGCATGCCCAGCGCCACCGACGACGTCGCGCTGGCTCCAGCCACCGAGCCAGAAGAAGACGATCCGGCCGATCTGCCGCGCAAGCCGGCCGCCGCGACGTGGGGCAGCGGAAAAGCCGCCAGCGCGCCCGCGGCGAGCGCGCCAAGCATGACCTCACCCACGGCGCTACCCTCGAGCAGCGCAACGGCACCGGCGAGCAGCGCAACGGCACCCGCGAGCAGCGCAACGGCACCCACGAGCAGCGCGACCACGGCGCCGAAGGGCTCCGCGGCCCCTCCCCCTCCCAGGCCGCCCGAGACCCGGCACGTCGGATTTTAGTTCTAGAACGCGCCCGAGACGCTCAAGCCAGCCAGCTGGGGCGCCACCAGCGGTAACAGTTGCGGCCGCTTGCTCGCGCCGCTCGCGTTCGTTTGCTCGACGCTCCTCTTATCCAAGAACCACCAAATGGCGCCGCCCACGATGCACGCGCCGCCGATGCCGGCGACCACGCTGCTCGTCACCATCTTGTCGTTTTCGCTCGTGCCCTCGTCATAGACGTTGGCCGGGCACCCCAGGCGCCGCGCGGGATTGGCGCACTGCTGAGCGAGGTCGTCCGCCTTGCTCTTGGCCTTGAAATAGCCGACGGCTCCGACCGTGGTGGCGACGGCTCCGACGCCCATCACGACCCACGGCCACGGTGAGCGGCGAGCCTGGGGGCTGTGGACCGGCTCCACCGGCCCCGCGACGGGCTCGGTGATGGGCGCTCCAGCGCTAACCGGCGGAGGAGGTGCCGCCGCCGCCGCCGCGTCTTCTTCGGCGATCTTCTTCTTCAGCACCTCGACGCGGCGATTGATCTGATCTTTCTCCCCGCTGCTGGGCTCGCGAGTGAGAAACGTCTCGAGCGAAACCACCGCTTGGCGCTTGCGGCCCGCCAGCTCGTAGGCGCGGGCGAGGTTCAAGAGCAAAGGGTTGGCGGTGCAGTCGCGGCGGTAAGCGTCCTCCCAATAATCGATGGCGCGCGCGTAATCCGCTTCGTTGAAGGAGGCGTTGCCGGCTTGAAAAGCACCCTTGGCGGCCTGAACCTCGGCCTCGGTCGGCTCGCGCCCGCAATCGGGATAGCTCTTCGTCGGCTCCTCGGCGTGCGCGATGGCGGGGGCTAACAGCAGGGCGAGGGCAGCGAGCAGCGACTTCAAGTTTCTGAGCATGCGAGTCCCGAGAGTCGAAAAGGAATTCAGCGACGCCGTAGCATAGGAGCAGGCATCCCTTGATCTCAACGTTTCGCTCGTTCGAGTTGGCGACGCAGCGCACACGCCGCTAAGCGGCAGCCAGCGCGCGAAATTCTCGCCGCCATCGGCCAATGGGCCGACAAGTGAGGGCGGCCCTTGTGCCGCGGGCCCGATCGTGGCGAAGTTTCGTGCGGTGAAATCGACTTCCTTCGCGCGCCGCGCAATCGCCGTGCTCTCGGTGGGCCTCGGCCTCTACACGTTGAGCACTTCGCTCCCGACCGCGACCGCCCAAACGCGAAACGCCTCCCAGAAGCTAGAAGCGATCAGGCAGCTGATGGAGAAAGGCCAGGGGCTCTACCTCGCCGGCAACCTCCCGGGCGCGGCCGAGGTGTTCGAAGGAGGCTTCAAGCAGTATCCCTACTCCGCGTTCTTGTTCAACGCGGGCGTCTGCTACCAGAAGATCGGAGACGCGGACCGCGCGCTCGGAAAGTTCCGCGACTACCTGAGGCTCGACCCCACGGCCCCCGACGCCGAGAAGGTCAAGCAGCGCATCTCTTTGCTCGAGATGGCTAAGGGCATCCCCACCGCGCCGGTCGAAACCGGAGGCACCGGAGGCGTGGGCGGTGGCCCAACGGGCGACAGCGCCGGAGCGGCCAGCCCCACGACCCCCACCCCGCCCCCGGTCGACGACGACGACAGCGCCATGCGTTCCTTGGTCGTCGTGGAAACCGAGCCGCCGGACGCTCCGCTCCATTTCTATTCGCGCACCGACGCCGCTGCCGCGGCCTTCCAGCTCGGAGGCCAGAACCCCGGCTGGAGAGAGATCGCCAGCGCCCGCTCGCCGGCCAACCTGACCCTGTCGGTCGGCAAGTACCACGTGGTGGTCGAGAAATTCCGCGACTTCAACGAGAGCCACGCCGACATCGACGTTTCGCCCGGTCACGTCTACCAGTTCAAGGCCAACCTCTCGCAGGGCGAGTTCATGGCTTTCTTGCGCGTCTCGGCCAACGTGAAGGGCGGCTACGTTTGGCTCGACGACAAGAAGAAAGAGCGGCCTTTTTGGGGCACCACCCCGCACGGCGAGCTGGTCAGCGCCGGGCCGCACGAGGTCTTGGTCGAGGCGCCCGGCTTCGAGCCGCTGCTGGCGCCCGTGATGGTGAATCACGGCGAGCAGAAGGAGATGGAGGTGGCCATGGTGCGCGTCGGCTACGGCTTCTTGCGCATCGACTCGAACGCGCCCGAGGTGAAGGTGCGCATCGACGAGCAACCGAAGGGCGTGTGGAAGGCCGGCAGCGAGCCGCTCGACGTGCAGTCGCCGGCGGGGCAGCACAAGCTCACGGTGCTGTCGGAAGGCCGCAAGACGTTCGAAGCCATCGTGAACGTGCCGCGCGGCCAGGTGTTGCCGGTGCACGTGAAGATGATCCCGAAGTATCCGCGCGGAGCCGCCTGGACCCAAGCCGTGATCGGCGCGGCCGTGATTGGCGCGGCCGCCTACGTGGGCAACGAGTCGAACAAGCTCTACGATCAGCTCGAGGCCGACGGCAAAACCGGGCGCCTGGAAGCGGGCGACTCGCGCGCCACCAAGGGCCGCTGGTTCGCGGTCGGCGCCGACGCCGGCTTTGCCGTCGGCGGAGTGCTCGGTATTTTGGCCACCTACAACTTCATCAAGGACCCCCTGCCCGAATCGTCGATTCGCACCGACAAGCCCGTGGAGTTCGACGATCCACGCAAGGCCCAGCCGGTAGCGTCGTTGCCGCTGCGCGCGCCGGCACAGCGGCTGGTGCGCGAAAAACTGCGCGCGCCGGGCCTGGCCGTGGCGCCGCCCAAGCTCAGCGTCGGGGCGGTCGGACCGGACGCGCCGGGCCTGTTCATCGGAGGAAAGTTTTGATGCGCCTCAGTGTTTGCGTGCTGCTTCTGGGAGCGTGGAGCGCAGGTTGCTCGTGGACGCGCTACGACGACGTCGTCGAAAACTCTCCCATCGTGCTGCTCAGTCGGCCCAAGGCCGTGTCCCACGGCTTCGGCTCGAGCCTCGCCACCGCCACCGTGGGCAGCTCGGTCACGCTGCTGGTGGGCGGCACGCCCCTCAGGTCCGGCGGCGCCGAGTTCGAGCTCGGAGCATCGGACGCGCCCACCGTAGAAGCGCGCGACACCGGCCATTGTCTGGGCAGCGACGCGCCTTGCTACTTCTCGAGCACGCCGGTGGCCTTGGCGCGCGCGCAGGGTCCAGGCGCTCCGCGGCCGCTGTGCTTCGTCGACGGCGGCGGCACCGCTTCGGGCGAGCTCGGCCTCGCCGTACGCTGCACCGACGACGTGGAGTACGCGCTCGAAGTGCCGGAGCCGGTGCTCGAGCTGCTCGAGTTTTCCATCGCCAACGCGCAGCCAACGCCCTTCCGTTTCGCGGCCGATCGCGGCCCCGATCCCGCGCTGCTCGCCACCGCCGACGAAGAGAGCGCGGTCTGGTACTACGGCCCGCTCAGCAAGGCGTTCGACGAGCTGCCGAATCCGGCCAACGCCAAGGGCAAATGGCCGAAGCCCGAGCTTCGCACGTTGTCGGTGGCCAGGGTCGGCGCCGATGCACGGCTACTGGCGGTAGGCGAGCCGAGCGCGGGCAGCGTGCGGCTGTTCTCTGCGCCCGAAGGTGAAGTGCCTGCCTACATCGGTTGCCTCGGGGGCACGCCTGGCTTCGGGCGAGCGTTCGCCGCGGGCCCAGTGCTACCCGGAGACGACGACGACGAGCTCGTGATTTCCGACGACGCCGTCGTCTACGTCTTCGACGCCGCCAAGCTGGCGGAGCTGCCGCCGGCGGTGGGCACCGACTGCTCGCTGGGCGCGCTGCCCGCGGGCGCGCTGGTCACGTCGTTCACGTGCGGCTCCACCAAGAACATTTCTGGTTGCAGCTCGTCCGAGTTCGGCGCGGCCCTGGGCGTCGGCGATCTGGACGGCGACGGCGATGGCGAGGTCGTGGTCGGGGCCCCGACCATGACCGTGCGTCACGTGGAGCGCGCAGGCGCTCTCATCATTTACGACGTAGAGCCGCCCAAGACGGCCAAAGAACACCTGTACGACTTCAAGGACATCGCCTTCTTGTCCTCGGCCGAGGAGGGCGATCAGCTCGGTCGCTCCATCGCCTTGCCCGACCTGGGCGACCGGCACGTGCTGGCCGCAGGCGCCCCCGGCGGCGGTAAGGCTGCAGTTTTTTACTGCCCCACGTTCTTGCCGGCAAAGCTGGCTGGCGCGCGCTGTCAATGAGAGCCAAAACGGAGCCGAGCTCCGCTCCGTAACCAATGCTGCCCGAGCACAAGCAGATCCTAGTCGTAGACGACGAGCCCAACCTTCGCCGCGTGCTGAGCGCGCAGCTGGAGCGCGACGGCTACGACGTGCACACCGCCGAGGACGGCGAGCAGGCGCTCACCATCCTGAAGGAACACCACATCGACTTGGTGATCACCGATTTACGCATGCCGCGCATCGACGGCATGGAGCTGCTGCGGCGCGCGCAGAAGCTCGACGCCGAGCTGCCGGTGGTGATGATCACCGCGCACGGAACCGTAGACAACGCGGTCGAGGCGCTGAAGACGGGCGCCTTCGACTACCTGACCAAGCCCTTCGATCAGGTCGAGGTGCGCACCATCGTGGCCAAGGCGCTACGCACGCGCGACCTCTCCGCCACCGAAGCCAGCCGCCCTTTCCACGAGATCCCGGTGGAAGGCGCGCGCTACGGCATCATCGGCGCGAGCCCCAGCATCTTGGATTTGTACGCGGTGCTGGATCGCGTCGCCGACACCCCCACCACGGTGTTGATCACGGGCGAATCGGGCACCGGTAAAGAGCTGGTGGCGCGCGCCCTGCACGAGAGCTCGTCGCGCCACGACAAATCGTTCATCAAGGTCAACTGCGCGGCCATCCCCAAAGATTTGATGGAGAGCGAGCTGTTCGGCTACGAGCGCGGCGCCTTCACGGGGGCGGTGGGGTCCAAGCCCGGGCGCTTCGAGCTGGCCAGCGGCGGCACGCTGTTCTTGGACGAGATTGGCTCCATCCCGGTCGAGATGCAGGTCAAGCTGCTGCGCGCGCTGCAAGAGAGCGAGTTCGAGCGCGTGGGCGGCGTGCGCACCATCCGCGTCGACGTCAGGCTGATCGCGGCGACCAACAGCGACCTCAAGAAAGAGATCGCGCAGGGCAGCTTCCGCGAGGACCTGTACTACCGGCTCAACGTCGTGCCGATTCGGCTGCCGTCGTTGCGCGAGCGGGCCAGCGATATTCCCTTGTTGGCCCTGCACTTCATCCGCAAGTTCAACACTCGCCTGAAGAAGAACATCGACGGCGTCGAGCCGGCGGCGCTGGCCAGGCTGATGGCGTACCCGTGGCCGGGCAACATTCGCGAGCTCGAGAACGTGATCGAGCGCGCCGTGTTGTTCTGCGACGGCGAGGAGCTGCACCTCGGCGATCTACCGGTGGAAATGCGCGGAACCGCCAATGCCCTGGAAGCGCCCAGCACCGCGCACCTCACGGCGCCGTCCAACGAGCCGGCGGGGCTCTCGGACGGCTTGAAGGAGCAAGTCAAGGCGGCCATGAGCCGGCTGGAGCGCGAGCTCATCGTGCGCGCGCTGGAGCAGACGAGCGGCAACGTGACCCACGCCGCGCGCTTGCTCAAAATTTCCAGGAAGGGGCTGCAGCTGAAGATGAAAGAGCTCGGCCTCCGCGAGCAAGGCGAGCGCGGCGAGGGCTGAAGCGTGCCGGCGGCGACGCGCAGCCCTCGGGCTCGGGCAAGGTTCTGGCCGCTGGGCGGTCTGCTGCTGGCGCTCGGCGCCGGGTCGGGCTGCAAGCGGACGCCGCCGCCCGCGGGCACGAAGCCGGCGCCCAGCGCGTCGCATCGCTCGTCGATCGCCGCGCCCACCCCGCCGCCGCAGCCCCGCCGCGGCATGATTTGGATCGAGCCGGGTCCGCTGATCGCGGGGACGCCGCCCGGACAATTGCCGCGCCTGGCCGATCAAGAAATGCCCGGCGAGCAAGTGATCTTGAAGGGCTTCTACATCGACGTGTACCCCTACCCCAACGAGGAGGGAGCCATTCCGCTCACCAACGTGACGCGCGACGGCGCGGCCAAGCTGTGCGCGGAGCAGGGCAAGCGCCTGTGCGGAGAGCTGGAGTGGGAACGCGCGTGCAAGGGCCCCGCCAACACCACGTTCGAGTACGGGAGCAGCTATCACGCCGATCGCTGCCAAACCGGCACCGAGCCAACGCTCAAGCCCAGCGGCCTGCGCGTGGCTTGTCGCAGCGATTTCGGCGTGCGTGATCTGCACGGCGGCGCGTTCGAGTGGACCGCGAGCCCCTGGGGGCGCGGCACCGAAGCCGGCTTCTTCGCCGTTCGTGGCGGTAACAGTTCGAACGGTGAGCTTACCGGGCGCTGCGCCAACGCCGAGCCGCGGCAGCCGACGGCGAGCTCTGCCAGCGTCGGGTTTCGTTGCTGCGCGGGGCCCAGCGGCGGCGCCGAGGTCGTGCTGGACGTGCGGCGCGGACCCAAGCTGGAGGCCAAGGGCGTCGTCGACAAAGAGCTGGTGCGCGCCTTCTTCGAAGCGTTACCGAAGGAAGCCGAAGCGCGGCTGCGCCGTTTCGGCGAGCCACGCGTGGAAATGTTCTGGATTTGGCGGCCCATCGCCAACGAAGACCTGCACGTCGCGCGCATCTGCGGGGGCCTCGGCAAGCAGCCCGCGTGCGGCTTGCTCTTCGTGCGGCTCGGCTTGGGCGCGCCCGAGCTGCTCGGCTGGGCCGAGAGCGGCATCGTGCCGGGCTCTCTGCACATCGAGCAAAACCCGAAGCAGCTGTGGATTTTGGGCGGAGATGATCCAGGGCCGTTCAAGCGCTGGGTCGGCTACGCCTGGGGGCAGATCAGCATCGGGCCCGTCGAGCGCCACGTCGGCCGGCCCAGTAAGAAGAAGAAAAAGCGCTGACGCGCCAGGCGGCTCGGCCTCTCGGCTCGAGCGCGCCCTATAGCAAGCACTGCTCGAGGCGATTGGCGTCTTGCGCGTCCATGGCACAACGGAAGCTGCGCCTCGAGACCCTCTGCGTGCACGCGCGAAAGGCCGGATCGCGCTCGGCCTTCTTGCGAGCCTCGTGCTGCACGCGCAAAACTTCGCCCGCGCTCGATTTGGGGCGGTCGTCGCGCAGCAAGAGCTCCACGTAGTGATCGAGCAGCTGCTGGCACTCCGACGCCTCCAGGCGCTTGCCGCAGCCGGTCACGAGCAACAGGAGCAACAGCCCGCCGCGCGGCAGCAAAGCCACCCGCCTCATCGGAAACAGCGGTCGGTGATCTCTTGCGCTTGCTTGGCGGCGCGCACGCATTGCATGGCACTCTCGGTGATGCGGCGACCCACGCACGATTTGAGCTGCGACTCTTTCACCCAGCTGCGCGTCCGCTCCAGCTGCTCTTTCGCCGTTTCGGGATCGCGCCCGGCGGGGCTGCTCTGCAGCTCCAGCTGCGTCACTCGGTCGGCGATCTCTTCGCACTCTTTGACGGACGCGGGGTGACCACACGCGACGCAGAGCAGCCCGAGGGCCCCAAGCACGACCGAAACCCTACCGAGCGGGGAGTTCATGAGCCCCACGCTTTTGGTCCGCTTCCCGGCGTTTGGCAAGGCGCGGCTGGCGAAATCTGGACGTCTGTGCAGGTGCTGCTAAATTGCCGAGGATGACGCAGAAGCGTCCTACCGCTGCCGCCGCCGCCGTGACGCCGGAGCTTCTCCTGCGTAAAGCCACGCTGGCGCGGACGTCGGTGACGCGCGCGAAATACGCCGAGCGCGGTCTGGCCCACGGCAGCCCCCTCGACCACACCACGCGGGTCCTGCTGCTCCGGCAGCTGTATCTCTCGCACATGGAGGGGCGGCGCTTCGCCGACGCGCTGGAGGTGGCCGAGCAAATGGTGGGCGCCTCCGTCATGCCCGACGTAGCCCGCCAAGACGCCGCGCGCGCCTGCCTCGGCCTGGGCGACCGCGAAAAAGCCATCGAGCACCTGCGCATCGGCAGCCGGGTCAGCCCTCCCGCCCGCCGCGCCTTCCACTTGTGGACGCTGGGCAGCGTGCTGTACCTCGAGGGGCGCTACCAAGACGCGTGCGGCGCTCTTTCGCGAGCAGCCCGTTGGGGCACGCGCGACAAGCCGCTCTACTTGGCCGGCCTCGGTCTGGCCCAGCTCGCCGCCGGCGAAGCCGTGCCCAACCTGCCAGAGCTGCGCGAGCGCTTGTCGGACGCGGCCTGCGGTCAGGGCTACGGCCAATTCGTGCTCGGTGAGCTGTGCTACGCGCTCGAAGATTGGGCGGGGGCGGTTCGGTACCTGCGCGCCTTCTTGAAGCGAGTCACCGGCGGTCGCGTTGCCCTTCAGGTGTCCCTTTCCGGCGAAATTACCCGGGCGCGCAGTCTCGTGCGTCGCGCTTCGGCCAGGCTCAGGTAAGGTTGAGCGTGTCCTCGCGCCTTCGTCGGCTATCTCCGCTCCTCATAGCTGCCCTGCTCGCGCTCCTTGCCATGGGCTGCTCCGCCCCCGGCAAGGACGATTTCAGCCGCGCGCTGGCGAAGGGCCCCCTGTACGCGGCGCTCGTGGCGCTGGGCGGTGGCCTCGCCGTGAGCCTCACGCCCTGTGTCTATCCCATGGTCGCGGTCACGGTCAGCGTCTTCGGCGCCAAGCAGACCAAGCGCCGCTCCGAAGGCGTGCTGTTGTCGTTGGCTTTCGTGCTCGGCATCTGCGGCATGTTCGTGCCGCTGGGCGTGGTGGCCGGTATGACGGGCAGCTTCTTCAGCGCGGTGTTGCAGAACCGCTGGGTGGTCGCCGGCATCTCCGGCATGTTCTTGCTCATGGCCGCGTCCATGTTCGGCGCGTTCGAGCTCACGCTGCCCTCGTCGCTCAACAACAAGCTGGCCGAGATGGGGGGCATTGGCTACAAGGGCGCGTTCTTGCTCGGCTTGGTGTGCGGGCTCATCGCCTCCCCCTGCACGGGTCCAGTATTGACGGGCATCTTGGCCTGGATCGCCAGCACGCAGAACCCCGGCCTGGGGGCGCTGGCCATGGGAGCTTTTTCGATCGGGCTCGGGTTACCGTTCTTCTTGGTGGGCGCCTTCGCGGTGCAGCTGCCCAAGAGCGGCCACTGGATGGTGCACGTCAAGAGCGCGCTCGGCATCGTGCTGGTCGTGGTGGCGCTCTATTTCCTGAACAACTCTTTCGGCTTCGCCACGCCCTTCGTGTCTGGCTCGGCCGCGTTCATCGGCATCTCCGTCGGTCTAGTCCTCATGGGCCTCACGCTGGGCGCCGTGCACCGCGAGTTCGGCGAGCCAGGCGCGGGGGTGAAGGTGGCCAAAGCTCTGGGCATCGCGCTCGCCAGCGTGGGCGGGCTCTTCGCCATCCTGGGGGCCATCAAACCCGACGAGAAGCTCCTCACGCTTACCTGGGAGCACAAAGACATCGAGGGCGCCCTGGCGCGGGCCGCCGCCGAAAAGCGCCCGCTCGTCGTCGACTTCACCGCGGCCTGGTGCGGGGCTTGCAAAGAGCTGGATCTGAAGACGTTCTCCGAACATCACGTCGGCCTAGAGCTGGGTCGCTTCGTAGCCGTCAAAGTGGACGCCACCAACAACGACGATCCCAAGGTGGAGGCCATGCTGGCTCGCTTCAAGGTCGTCGGCCTACCCACGGTGGTCATGTTCGACTCACGCGGCAAAGAGGCGGCTCGCTTCAACGACTTCGTACCGCCCGAAGAGTTCCTGAAGTCGGCTCGCGCAGTCGACTGAAACAGACCCCCACTCGAAACGACCGAACCTGCCAGCCGTAGCACTAGCGCAACGGTGAGGCAGAACTGTGCGTGCCTATTTGGTTTGCGCACGGCGCGACGAAGGCGCGCCGTCGAGGGCAAACGTGCCCGAGCGAGGCAGCGGGCGGCGCCCGAGCTCTTCGATGGCACGAACCAGCTCGTCTCGGGGCACCGGCTTGTCGAGGATCTTGGGCATGGTGGAAATGTGCTCGCGGCGCGCCACCGCCCGGCACGCGAGCTTGGCCCCGTAAGTGTCGCCGCTGACGAGCAGCATGCGCTCTGCCAGCTGCGGGTAGAGGTTTCGGATCTTGGCGAACAGCTCGGGGCCCGTGATGCCGGGCATCGTGACGTCAGAGACGATCACATCGAAATGCCCGCCTTCGGCCAGGCGCTGCAGCGCCTCGACGCCGCTGCCAGCCGTCACCACGTCGAGCTCTCGCAGCATGCTCGCCGAAGCCTTCAGCACCATCAGCTGGTCGTCGACCAAGAGCACCCGCAAGCGCCGACGCGGAGCCTCGGGCTCGAGCGCGAGGGCGTCTGCTTCGGTGGCGGCGCGATTGCACGAGGGGCAACGCCAGCGCGGCTCGTCTCCCGTTTCGCCCAGCTGCGCGGACCAGCCATGTCGAGCCAGAAGCACGAAACCCCACTCGATGGCGGCCGACGACTCGCCGCAGTCCAGGCACACCACGAACGAGCTGGTCATTCCCGATTTGCTTGCAAGCGACGCGCCGGCAATCGGTCTACTACAGTGTAGGTGACGCTCGCCTGAGGCGTTTAGGTTTTTATCCAACGCTCGAGCGCTGCCAGCGCGCTCGCCACGTTCGGCTTCGCCTGACCGAAGCCCGCCCACGGATCGTCGATTTCGAGCGCACGAATCGGCACGGTGACGATCGTGAAACGCGATGGATCGAGGCCCGCGTGAAGCTCTTCCCAAGCGAGCGGCGTCGAAACGGTCGCGCCCGGATGCGCGCGCACCGAGTACGGCGCGACAATCGTGCGCGAAGTCCCGGTCTGTCCGGTGTCGACGTACACGCGGTCACCACGCTTGTCGATTTTGCGCTCCATGGTCGCCACCGCCGGATGGCGCGCTGTCACGATCCTACCCAGCAGCTCCACGAGCAACTTGGCCGCCTCGAATGGAATGCCGTCACCCAACGGCACCAGCACGTGCAGCCCTCGTTGGCCCGAGGTCTTGGGAAAGCCGGGCAAGCCCGCGTCGTCCAACACCTCGCGCAGTGTTTGGCCCAGCCGCACCGCGTCGGCGAACGGGCGCTCTCCGAGATCGAAGTCCACCGTCAGGAAATCACACGTGCCCAGTGACTGCTCGCGACAGGCCAGCACGTGCAGCGGAATACAACCGAGGTTGGCCAGGTACACGAGGCCGTCGTCGTCATCCACCAAGAACACGTTCTTGGGCGTGCGGTCGACCTCGTCGGTGTCCGAGATGTCGAGGCGCCGCATCCAGCTGGGAGTGCCCTCGGGTACGTTCCACTGATAAAAACTCTTGCCCGCGATGCCGTCGGGATGACGCACCAAGACTAGCGGCCGGCCGCGCAAGAACGGCAACATGCGGGGGGCGATGCTCGCGTAGTAACCGCACAAATCGCCCTTCGTGTAGCCAGAGTCCGGCCAGAACACCTTGTCCGGGTTGGTCACGCGCACGCGCCCGGTGCCGAGCGCCGCGCCGGTCTCTGGCTCCGGCTCGCTGAGCGGCGCCGGCGCCGACGCGTGGCAAGCTTTGGGATCCACGTCGGGCCGTAGCCCGAGAAAGACCGGCGCGCGCAGGCGCCCCTCTTCGGTGAAGCCGTTGTAACGCACCTGCACGACCAGCTGCGGCCGCAGCCAGCGCGCTCTTTCGGTTCCAGGATCTTCGGGCGCTTCGCCGTGGCCCGGGTAAGTGTCCTGCTCGAGGCTGGCTAGCTCCGCCAAGAGCACGCGAATCGTCGCATCCGACAGGCCGCTGCCGACGCGCCCGCGGTACTGGAGTTGCCCCTGAACGTACGCGCCCAAACAGAGCGCTCCCAAGCTCTTGCGGGCGCCGATGCCGTTTACGTAGCCCAAGACCACGAAGTCGTCGTCGCGCTCGCACTTGATCTTCACCCAATCGGTGGTGCGGCGCGGCCCCACGCGGTAGGGCGACTGCTTGCGCTTGGCCACCACGCCCTCGAGCCGCTCGCGGCGACAGAAATCGTACAGGGCCGAGCCGTCGTCTTCGATGTGATCGAGCACGCGCACCAGGCCGCGCCCGCGCACCAGCTGTGCCAAGATGCGCTTGCGCTCCACCAGCGGCAGCCCGGTCAAATCGCGCCCCGCGAGCGCGAGCAGATCGAACACCAGGTACACCACCGGCACCGCCGCCCGCGCCTGCTCGATGTCGAGCGGCCGCTGCGCGTGAATGCGAGGAGCCAAGCGCTCGAAGCTGGGCTTGCCTTCGGCGTCGAACGTCACGATCTCGCCGTCGAGCAGGGCGTCGGGCGCGGGCAAGAGCGAGAGCGCGCGCGCCACCTCGGCGTAGCTGGCGGTGGCCGAGCGACCGTTGCGGTAGCGCAGCGCCACCTGGGCCCCGCGCTTCTCGGCCACGATGCGCACGCCGTCCAGCTTCAGCTCGTACAGCCGCTCGGCGTCGGTGAGGGATGCCCCCTCGAGCGCGCACAGCATGGGCGTGAGGCCTTGCGCGGGCACGGGGTTTTGCGGAGCGCTCGCCACTAGCTCGCTCAGCTCGGCCACCAGCGCGGCCTTGCTGAAATTTTCTTCGCCCGTCAGCCCCGAGAGCACGCCGCGCGGTTCTTTGGCGACGATGTCCTCGTCGGTCGCGTAGCTGTCTTGCTTCTTGATCAGCAGCCAGTCGCTCTGGTGCCCCTCGCCCACCTCGAGCTTCTTGCTGCCGCGGCCGCTAGTGCGGATGAGCGCGAAGGTACCGCGCAGCTTGAAGCCCGAGAGCTCGAACTTCAAATCGCCGCGCTCGAGGCCCTCCTCCGCCGAGGTCTCGAGGTAGCGAATGCGACCGGTGTCCCACACGATCATGGAACCGGCGCCGTAGTTGCCGGGCGGGATGACGGCCTCGAAGTCCAAGTACTCCAGAGGGTGATTCTCGGTGTGCACGGCCAGGCGCTTGTCGAGCGCCTTCAGGCTGGGGCCGCGCGGCACGGCGAAGCTCTGCAGGGTGCCCGAGCACTCGATGCGCAGGTCGTAGTGCTCGCGCCGCGCCTGATGCAGGTGAACGACGAAGCGCCCGGCCCGCGTCGCGCGCGGGCTGCCTTTTCGTTCAGCACTGAACGGCTCTACGGTCTGGGACGGATCGCGCTTACTTCGATAACGCTCGAGCTCGTTCGGATCCTTACCGCGGGCAGCGGCTGGAGGAGATTGACCCGAACTTTTCTTCAAAGTGCGCTCCTTCCGCTAGCATAGTGCAATGCCCGCTCGCGCCGTGCTTTCCGGCACCATTTCGTTCGGTTTGGTCTCGATTCCCGTCAAATTCTTCACCGCGGCTTCGTCCGAGCAGGTGAGCTTCAACATGCTGCACAAGAAGTGCGGCGGCCGCTTGAAGATGCAGTTCGTCTGCCCGACCGACAACAACGAGGTCGTCGAGCGCTCGGACACGGTGAAGGGCTACGAGTACAGCAAGGGCCAGTACGTCCAATTCAACGAAGAGGAGCTGAAGGCGCTGGAGACCGAGCGCGGCGGCTCGATCGAAATTACCGAGTTCGTGCCCGTAACCAGCGTCGACTTCTTGCAGGTCGAAAAGAGCTACTACTTGGGCCCCGACAAGGGCGGGGACAAAGCCTACCGCTTGCTGGGTGAAGCCATGACGGCCAAGGGCCGCGTCGCCGTCGGACGGTGGTCCGCCCGCGGCAAAGAGCAAGTGGTGCTCGTGCGTCCTTACGGCAAGGACGGCCTGGTCATTCACCAGCTGTACTATTCGAACGAGATGCGCGCGTTCAGCGAAATCGACACCGGCGCCACCTTCACCTTCAGTGAAAAGGAGCACGAGCTGGCCGAAAAGCTGATCGAAGAGCTGGGCACCGACTCGTTCGACGCCAGCAAGTATACCGACTCTTACAGCGAGCGAGTGAAGGCCGCCGTGGACCAAAAGGTCGCCGGCCAAGAGATCACCATCGCCCCCGAAGCGCCCAAGGCGCAGATCATCGACCTGTTCGAGGCCTTGAAGAAGAGCCTGGCCGACGTGCAAGAAAAAGGCGGCCCGCTCGCCGGACCGAAGAAGACCGAAGCCTCTTCGGCGGAAGCTGCGCCCGTCAAGAAGCCCCGCGCCAAGAAGGCCCAGTAGCGCTCCAGACGCCAGCCTCTTCCCGTTTGTTGGCCCGAGGGCTGAAGGGGGCTTACTGCCAAGGAACCCGCGGAGGTTCCATGAAGGCTCGCCCTGCAACTTTGGTCGTGATCGAATTTGGTGCCAGCTGGCCACGTTGGCTGAACCCCCACGGCGGTCGCGGAGACTTGGCGGTCGTGGCCCAGCACTACGCCGGGCCTCCCACCGATCTCATCACGCAGGTGGCGATGCGGGTCACGCGCCTGCAGTCGCGCGGCTGGCAGCTATCATCGATGGTCTTGGTGTCGAACGGACGGGCCGACGCGCCCACCGCCGCCGCCCGTTCGATCTTGGCGCGCGGCTTGCTCGCTCACCTCGCCGCATCGGGGGGTGGCAGCTTCGCGCTCAGCGTCGACGCGTACTTGGGAGTGCGCGCCGAGCACAACTTGAGCGCGCTCGCGAGTAGCCTGGAGGCCATGGCGCTCGCCAACCGGGTCGAGCTGAAGCTCGAAACCGCGGCCAACGCGCACTCTTCGATGCCGGTGTCGCGCGCCCTGACGGCCTAAAAAATTGGTGCTATCGGGAGCCGCGTGACGACCGCCGCGCTGCCCGAAGACGCCTCGCCCGCGAGCCCCGAAGAGCTCGACGCCGAGACGCGCGCGGCGCTCGAGTGGCCGGCCCTGCTCGCGGCCTTGGCCAACTCGTGCAGCAGCCGCTCGGGCAAGGCACGGGCGTTGGCCCTCCACCCCGCGCCCGATCTCGAAGCTGCGCGCGCGCGCAACCAAATCGTGAGCGAGATGCTCGACCTCGAGCGGCTGGGCCGCGCGCCGGTAGCGCGCGACTTCCCCGACGCCAGCGAGGCCATGGAGCGGGCGGCGCGCGGCGGCGTGGCCAGCGCGGCGGAGCTCTGGCAGGTGCGCGAGCTGCTGCAGGTGGCCGCCACGCTGCGCGTGTTCGCCAGGGCCCAGCGCGAGAGCCACCCGGCGCTGAGCCGAGCCGTCGATTCTCCGCCCCAGCTCGCGAAGCTGGAAGGAGAGCTCAGCCACGCGCTCGAGCCCGACGGCAGCGTGGCCGATCGCGCCTCGCCCGAGCTGGCGCGCGCCCGCAAGCGCACCCGCGAGCTTCGCGAAGAGCTGAAGCGGAAGCTCGGGCAGCTGATCGAGCGGCACGCTGACGTGGTGCAGGCCGACTACTACACCGAGCGCGAAGGCCGCTACGTGCTGCCGGTGCGGGCCGACGCCCACCTGCGCGTCCCCGGCATCGTGCTCGGCTCGAGCGCTTCGGGCGCCACCCTGTTCGTCGAGCCAGAAGAGCTCACCGGCCTCGGCAACCAACTGCGCATCCAAGAGGCCGAGGCGCTCCGCGAAGCAGCCAAGGTCCTGATCGTGTTGTCCGGTCTACTGGCGAGCGAGGCCGAGCCGGTGCGGCTGGCGCAGCGTGCCTGCGAAGAAGCAGACCTGCTCGGCGCGCTGGCGCGCTTCGCGCGGCAGACGCGCGCCATCATCGTGCCGCTCGCGGCCGAAGCGTGCCTCGATTTACGCGGCGCGCGCCACCCGCTCTTGGCGCTGTCTCCGCAGCCGGTGGTCGCCAACGACATCGCCATCGGAGCCGGGCGCGCGCTGGTCATCTCCGGACCCAACGCGGGCGGCAAGACGGTAGCGCTGAAGACGTTGGGGCTGGTGGCCTGGATGGCCCGCGCCGGTATTCCGTTACCGGTCGCCGAAGAGTCGACCGTCGGCTGGTTCGGCTGCGTGCTCGCCGACATCGGCGACGAGCAGAGCATCGCCCGCTCGTTGTCGACCTTCAGCGCTCACGTGAAGCGGTTGTGTGCCCTGCTCGAGCGCGCCGCCCCCGACACCCTAATATTGCTCGACGAGCTGGCTTCGGGCACCGATCCGGAAGAGGGCGCCGCGTTGGCCGCCGCCGTGCTGGAAGCGCTCACGGCGCGCGGCGCGGCCGTCGCGGTGACGACGCACTACGAAAAGCTGAAAGAGGTCGCGGCCCACGCTGCGCACTTGCAAAACGCGTCCGTGAGCTACGATTTCGAGCGCATGGCGCCGACGTTCCGGCTCACCATGGGCATTCCAGGCGCCTCCAGCGCGCTCACGGTGGCGGCCCGTCACGGCTTGCCCAGCAGCGTCGTCACGCGCGCCAAGGCCCTGTTGCCCGAGCAGTCATTGGAGCGCGAGCGCGCCGTCGAGCGGCTGGAGGAGCAGCGCCAGGGCTTCGAAGAACAGCGCGAAGCGCTGGCGCGCGAGGCCGAACGGCTGCGCAGCGCCCGCGAGCAGCTCGAGACCGAGCACGAGCGCGCGCGCGCGGAGCTGGAAGCCGAGGTCGAGCGCGAAACGCTAGCCCTGCGCGCCAACGTTTCCAAGATTCGGGCCGAGCTGTTGGCCGCGCGCGAGCGCTTGAAGCGCGAAGGGCACGAGCCCAAAGCCTTGCGCAGCATCGAGCGAGATCTGAGCCGCGCCGCCGCACACGTCTCGCTCGGCGGCTCGCTCTTGCCCGTGCCCGAAGGCCGCCCTGCTCAGCTCGCGCCTAGCGCGCCGGCCGTCCAGTACAAGAGCGGCGACACCGTGCGCGTGAAATCGTCCGGCCTGCTGGCTACCGTGCTCGACGCCGACGCCCAGAAGCTGCGCCTGCAAGTCGGCTCAATAAAACTAATTTTACGTAGCGAAGACGTGGAAGCCGCACAGGCCCCGAAGCCAAGCAAGGGGCAGTCGGCGCCGCGAGCGCGCAAAGCCAGCATCGCGACGGTGGGGCGGCCGGCGGCCGTGCGAACGAGCATGAACACGCTGGATCTCCGCGGCGAGCGCGTGGACGCAGCCCTCGATCAAATCGACGTGTTCGTCGATCGGATGCTGAACGTCGGTGAGCCGCTCGGCTTCGTCTTGCATGGTCACGGCACGGGCGCGCTGAAGTCGGCAGTGCGCACTCATCTCCGCGCTTCCAGCCACATTGAACAGTCGAGCCCCGCCGAGCCTGATTCGGGCGGTGATGCTTTCACTGTGTTCTGGCTGCGGTGCTAGCGTACGCGCACCCATCCGAATGTCGGCCCCCGAATCCTCGAGCTCTCTGAAGCTCCCGACGGCGGCGACGAAGACAGCTAGCGCGCCCCACCACCGCGCGCCGCCCTCTTCGCCCTCCTCGGCCGCAGCTTCGCCCGGTCACGGCCAAGACGACGGCAGCGCGGCCTACAGCCTGAAGCTGGGGTTGGCCGCCCTGGGCGTCGTGTACGGCGACATCGGCACCAGCCCGCTGTACGCCATGCGCGAGTGCTTCAACGAGGAGCACGGCATCTTGGTCACGCCCGCCAACATCATGGGCGTGCTGTCGCTGATTTTCTGGGCCCTGACGCTGATTGTCTCGCTCAAGTACGTGGCCTACGTGCTGCGCGCCGACAACAACGGCGAAGGCGGCATCTTGGCCTTGATGGCGCTGGCCAGCGCGGCGTTGCACGGCAAGCGCGCCTACTCGGTCTTGATCGCGCTGGGCGTATTCGGCGCCGCGCTGCTGTATGGCGACGGCATCATCACGCCCGCCGTCACCGTGCTTTCGGCGGTCGAAGGCCTCGAGATTGCCGCGCCCGGCCTCGCGCATCTGGTCATCCCGCTCACCATCGCCATCCTGATCGGCCTGTTCTCCATCCAGCGGCGTGGCACCGCGCAGCTCGGCAGCATCTTCGGCCCCATCATGCTCACGTGGTTTCTCGCCCTGCTGGGCTTCGGCATCTACCGCACGCTCGAGCACCCCGGCGTCATGGCCTCGGTCAACCCGCTGTACGCCGCTCGCTTCTTGCACCAAAACGGCGTCACCGGCCTGCTGGTGCTGGGCGCGGTGGTGCTCGTCGTCACCGGGGGCGAGGCGCTGTACGCCGACCTCGGCCACTTCGGCAGAAAGCCCATCCGGCTGGCTTGGTACGCCGTGGCCATGCCGGCCCTGCTCATGAACTACTTCGGGCAAGGCGCACTGCTACTGAGCGACGCTCGAGCCGTCGAGAACCCGTTCTTCCGCATGCTGCCGAGCTTCGCGCTGTACCCGATGGTCATCTTGTCCACGGCCGCCGCCGTGATCGCGTCACAAGCGCTGATTTCCGGGGTCTTTTCCCTCACGTCGCAGGGCACCATGTTGGGGCTCCTGCCGCGCGTCGGCATCACGCACACGTCGGCCGACGAGCGCGGCCAGATCTACGTACCGTTCGTGAACTGGGCCATCATGCTGGCCACCATCGGCTTGGTGCTCGGCTTCAAGAGCTCGAGCAACCTGGCCGCGGCCTACGGCATCGCGGTCACGCTCACGATGGTGATAACGACCGTGTTGGCGTACTTCCTGGTCCGCCACGTCTGGGGTTGGGGCATCCCCAAGGCCGCCGCCGTTTCCCTGCTCTTCTTGTTGCCCGAGCTCGTGTTCATGGGCGCCAACGCCATCAAGATCGAGCACGGCGGCTGGTTCCCGCTGGCGGTAGGCGCCGCCATCTTCGTGATGATGCTGAGCTGGAAGCGCGGGCGCGAGATCTTGTCGCAGCGCTTCCGCGAGCAGCTCTTGCCCTTGTCCGATTTCTTCGACCTGATGCGCGTGGACATTCCGGCGAGGGTGCCGGGCACGGCCGTGTTCATGACCAGCACCCGTGCCGGCACTCCCCCGGCCATGCTCCACAACTTCATGCACAACCGGGTCGTGCATCAGCACATCGTGCTACTCACGGTAGTAACGAGCGAATCAGCGCGGGTATCCGAGGCCCGGCGCTTCACGGTCGAAGATCTGGATCACGGGTTCGTGCGGGTGATCGGCCGCTACGGCTTCATGGAGCAACCCGACGCGCCCAAGCTGCTCCACGACGCGGGGGTGATCGGTTCGGTCGAGCACGTGACCTTCTTCTTGGGTCGAGAGAACCTAATCGCCACCGCCCAGCCCGGCATGGCGAAGTGGCGCGTGAGCCTGTTTGCCTTCTTGACCCGCAACGCTCAGCCCGCGACCAAGTTCTTCAACATTCCCCCCGATCGCGTGTTCGAAATCGGCGCCCAAATCGAGCTATGAGGGTGCTTCCCCGTGAAATCTCCGGCTCGGCCCTTGCCAAGGTGCCACGGGGCATTACCCTGCTTTTCTTGTCATGAAGCTCCACGACCTGGGCCCTGCCATCCCCCTGCTCATCGCGCTCGGTTTCCAGGGCTGGGTTACGTACCGCGTCTGGCGCAGCCGGGTGTTCGAGCGCTCACAAAAGCTCAACCAAGCCAAGCTCATCTGGCTGCTACCGGTCCTCGGGGCAATCATGGTCTTTTCGGTGCTGCACCAAGAAGAGCGGGCCGAGCGCGACGGCCCTCAGCTCCGGCTCTGACGCGGCCAATTCCGCGGCGAAGTATGCGGAACCCGTGCAAAATCTCGATTGCTTGAGCCCCCCGAGACGCCCGTGCTAGTAGCGGCCCGCGCTCTGTATTAGGGCGCGCCAGGGCCCGAGTGAGGGCCGGACGCGGGATCCCAGGGGACCCCGCTTCATCGAGGAGCTAGCATCTTGGACCGTCGCTCAGGACCCTCCGTTGCGTCCTTCCTGTCATTGCTCGCAGCTTTCGTCGTCGCGCTCGCGCCCAAACCAGCGCTAGCCGCAGAGCCCCACCGTGGCGGTGAAGCGAACCTGATCCTGCCGGATCTGAGTAGCGTGCGGGTGCTCGGTACCGACGGTCACAGCTTGCTGATGGTGGGCCTGTTGGTCTCGGCCCTGGGTGTCCTGTTCGGCGTGGTGGCGCTGAAGCAAATCAAGGCGCTGCCGGTCCACAAGTCGATGGCCGACGTCTCCCAGATCATCTGGGAAACGTGCAAGACGTACCTGTTTCAGCAGGGCAAATTCATCCTGATGCTGGAGGTGCTGATCGGCAGCATCATCGTCCTGTACTTCGGGGTGCTGCAAGAGCTGGGCGCGGCCCGCGTTTTGATGATCCTGGCCTTCAGCCTGATCGGCATCGCCGGCAGCTACGGCGTCGCCTGGTTCGGCATCCGCATCAACACGTACGCCAACTCGCGCACGGCCTTCGCCAGCTTGGAGGGCAAGCCGTACCCGGTTTACGCCATCCCGCTCAAGGCCGGCATGAGCATCGGCATGCTCCTCATCAGCGTCGAGCTGGTGCTGATGCTCGGTATTTTGCTGTTCATTCCCGGTGAGTACGCCGGCCCCTGCTTCATCGGCTTCGCCATCGGTGAGTCGCTGGGCGCTTCGGCCCTGCGTATCGCGGGCGGCATCTTCACCAAGATCGCCGACATTGGCTCCGATTTGATGAAGATCGTCTTCAAGGTCAAAGAAGACGACGCCCGCAACCCGGGTGTCATCGCCGACTGCGTGGGCGACAACGCTGGTGACTCGGTCGGCCCGAGCGCCGACGGCTTCGAGACCTACGGCGTGACGGGCGTCGCGCTCATCTCGTTCATCCTCGTCGCGGTCAAAGAGCCGGCCGTCCAGGTTCAGCTGCTGGTCTGGATTTTCGCGATGCGCATCGTGATGGTCGTGGTCAGCGCGTTGTCGTACTGGGTCAACGAGGCCGTGCAGAAGGGCGTGATCGCCCGCGCCGCCAAGGTGAATTTCGAAGCCCCCCTCACCTGGCTCGTCTGGATCACGTCGCTGGCGTCGCTGGCCCTGACGTTCGTCGTCTCTCACCTGCTGATCGCGGAGCTGGGCGACGGCACCTTGTGGTGGAAGCTTTCGGCCATCATCAGCTGCGGCACCTTGGCCGGCGCCATCATTCCAGAGCTGATCAAGGTGTTCACCTCGACCACGTCGGGCCACGTCGCCGAGGTCGTGACCTCTTCGCGCGAAGGCGGAGCGTCGCTGAACGTGCTGTCGGGCCTGACCGCCGGTAATTACAGCAGCTTCTGGATGGGCGTGGTCGTCAGCATCTTGATGGGCATCGCCTACTACTTCTCCGGTCTGGGCGTGGGCTCGTTGATGATTGCGCCCGCGGTGTTCGCGTTCGGCCTGGTGGCCTTCGGCTTCCTGGGCATGGGCCCGGTGACCATCGCCGTCGACTCGTACGGCCCCGTCACCGACAACGCGCAGTCGGTGTTCGAGCTTTCGCAGATCACCGAGCTGCCCGAGGCCGCGGCCGAAATCGAGAAAGCCAACGGCTTCAAGGTCAACTTCGAGAAAGCCAAGCACCTGCTCGAAGAGAACGACGGCGCCGGCAACACCTTCAAGGCAACGGCCAAGCCGGTGCTGATCGGCACCGCGGTCGTGGGCGCCACGACGATGATCTTCTCGATCGTGGTTTTGCTCACCCACGGCTTGACCGACAACCTGGAGAGCCTGTCCATCCTCCACCCGCCCTTCTTGCTGGGCATGATCATGGGCGGAGCGGTGATCTTCTGGTTCACCGGGGCCTCCACGCAGGCCGTCGTGGCCGGCGCTTACCGCGCGGTCGAGTTCATCAAGCGCAACATGAAGCTCGACGGCGCGGCCGCCTCGATCGAAGACAGCAAGAAGGTCGTGCAAATCTGCACGCAGTACGCCCAGAAGGGCATGATCAACATCTTCTTGGTCATCTTCTTCGGCACGCTGGCGTTCGCTTGCCTCGATCCGTTCTTGTTCATCGGCTACTTGATCGGGCTGGCGCTGTTCGGCCTTTTTCAGGCGCTCTTTTTGGCCAACGCCGGCGGCGCTTGGGACAACGCCAAGAAGGTGGTCGAGGTCGAGCTGAAAGAGAAGGGCTCGGAGCTGCACGACGCCGCCATCGTCGGCGACACGGTGGGCGATCCCTTCAAGGACACCTCGTCGGTGGCCATGAATCCGATCATCAAGTTTGCGACGCTGTTCGGGCTACTCGCCGTCGAGCTGGCCGTGAACTTGAAAGAGAGCGGGCACGAAGACCTGCTCGTGGGCTTGGCCATCACGTTCGGTCTCGCCATGCTGTTCTTCGTCTGGCGCTCGTTCTACGGCATGCGCATCAGCGGCCTGGAGGCTGAAGCCACGTCGAGCGCGGCCGCCTCCTCGCCCGCAGAGTGAGGCAGAGCCGAGGCCGCACGAACGGACCCAGATTTTTTCAGCCGAAGAGCGAAAGCTCGGAGGGCTGAGAATTTCTGGGTTCGCCTCGAGCGCGCGGGAGCGTTCAGAGCTTGCCGCGCGCGCGGCGCGGAGCCGCCTTGGGCTCCTTCTTCTTGGCTTCGACCGCGACTTTTTTGGCGGCCTTCTTGGCGTCGACGGCCACTTTCTTGGCCGCCTTGCGCTGCTTGGGCGGCGCGGCCTGCGCGGGCGTCGCGACGGGGAGCACGGGCGTCTCGCCGCGGAACAGCTGCTGTAAGCCTTGAGCGTAGGCCGGGCCCAGCACTTCGTGCTTCAGATAAACGTACACCGTTTGCCAGGGTTGCGCGGCAATGCGCGCGTGCCACGCCTGAAGGCCCGCCAAATCGTAGCTCGGCGCGCGCAGCCGCAAGTAACCGAAAGGCGCCGTCGCGACGAGCGGCAGCGGCTCTCCTTCGTCCGGATCGCCCGCCACCAGCGCCGCGCCCTTGTCCGCCAAAAGCGTGGTGATCTCGTCATCGAACCACGAGGGGTGACGGAACTCGAAGGCCGCCAACGTGGCCGGCGGCAGCATCGCCAAGAACTCGCGCAGCACGCCCGCGTCCTTGCGTAAAAAAGGCGGCAACTGAAACAAGATGGGACCGAGCCGCGCGCCCAGCGTCTCCGCGACTCGCAAGAAATGTCCCGTGCCGTCGGCCGCGTCCTTCAGGCGCGAGATATGAGTGATGCTCCGCGGAGCTTTCAGCGCGAAGCGAAAGCCCTCACGGTGGACCTTCGTGTTCCAGCCCTCCAAGAGAGCCGGCTGCGGCATTCGATAAAAAGTATTGTTGATCTCGACCGTGGGCAGCCGCTCGGCGTAGCTCTGCAGCATTTCGGCGTCCGGCAGGCCCGCCGGATAAAAGCTGCCCTTCCACTCCGCATAAGAGAACCCGCTGGTACCGACGAACAAATCCATGCGCGCTGCAGCCTATAGCGAACGCCGCTTCGGGGCTGGCTTCCCGTGCGAGGCCAGCCGGCCGAGTCACTCAGGCGCGTGCGGCCCGCGCGGCCCGACGCCGAGCGCGACAGAGACCATTCTTTTCCGACTGGAAACTCGGCTATTCGCGACGATTGAACAACGTGTGAGTTAGCCGTGCTAAAGATTTTCGCTTAAAGGTTGCGGGCTCGCTAAGCTTCCGAGCTCGGAGTTCATTGGCCACCAGCGTCGTCCCCGGTGAGGTCGTAGAGTCCAAGTATCGCGTCGATGCAGCCATCGACGGCGCTACAGATGCGTTCGCGGGCCGCACGGTGGACGGTAACGCGTCCGTCGTTCTCTTCAAGGTCAGCGAGGCGGCGGCCAGCGCCATCGAGCGCGCCAAAGACGTCGAGCACATACACCTGGCCAAGCTCTTGGAAGTGGTCGACGTGAACGGCGAGAAATACGCCGTGGCCGAGCGCCTGCCCGGGCTAACTCTGCAAGAACGGCTCGAGGACATCGGTAAGAAAGAGCCGGTCGACGCCGTTCGCTACTCGCTGCGCATCGCCGACGCGCTGTCGTCGCTGCACGAAGCGGGCGCTTGTCACGGCTCGCTCCACCCTCGCGGGATTTTGATTCAGGTCGAAGGGCATGCCCCGCCGGTGCTGGGCTACTTCCCTTCGAACGACACCAGCTACCGCTCCGCCGAGCGCGGCAACGAAGATCCGCCGACCGAGTCGGATGACTCGTGGGCCGCCGCCGCGCTGCTGCACAAGATGCTGCTCGGCACGACGCCGCCCCGCGAGGGTTACGCCTCCGAGGCCGATCTGCGCGCCATTGGGGTGACCGACCCCGCTCTATGCGCGGCCATGGCCCACGCCCTGGACAAAGACGCGGAGCAGCGCAGCCGCGACGTACGCCCGCTCAAGCGAGAGCTGGCGCGTTGGTTCGTCGAGCACGCGGGCGAAGAGCCCATCCCTCCCGGTCCTCATTCTTCCTCGCCTCCGCCGCTGCCGCGCAGCCAACGCACCCTCGGGGGAACCACCTCGTCCACGGCGCCCGCCGCGAGCCGCCCGCCGCCATCAGCGGCCCGGAGCGGCCTGCGGCGCATCGTGCCGCTGGCCGTCGCGGGCATCGTCGTGGGGCTCCTCGGCGGCTGGCTGTTCAACGCTTTGCGCCCCAAGCCGCCCGCCGTGGTGACGCGGGCCGAAGCGCCTGCGCCCGCCGCGCCCGCCAGCGACAAGCCCATCGACCTGGGCGAAGTGCCGGTCACGGGCGAGAGTGAAAAGACGGTCGCGCCGACCAACAAGCTCAGCTCGTGCGTGATGGGCTACTTGCCGCAGAACACCTTCGGCTCTGCGCCGGATTTCTCTGGCTTCTGTGAGGTGTCGGATCCGCGCGCGGGCGCCGACAAGCTACGCGTTGCCATCGTAGCCAGCGCGCCCAAGACGGGCGGCGCCACCAACGCCATGAAGCTGTTCGCGCGCATGGGCTGGTACGACATGGCCGCCTTTGCGGTGGTGCGCGCCGGCTGTTGCCCCGACGCCAAGCCGCTCGAGTTGCCCGAGCCGTCGAAGACTTGCGGCGACATGGGCGCCGCTCTGCGCGAAGTAGGCCAAGAGGTGGTCGCCAATCACCCCGCCGAAGAATCGCTGAAGAAGTACACCGCGGCCATTCACTGCGAGCTCAACTTGGGCCGCGGGCAGGCGTTCCGCAAAGCCGAGCGCCCCGCCGGCGGAGAAGACAGCGCCTTTCTCGAGCTCGTAAAATCCTTTCAAGGGCCTTGATCTAGAAGCAGGGCCCGCGCGTGAGCGTCGAGCGACGCGGGGTTCTACCCGCCCAGCTGGGCGGGGATGGCACTCGGGATTCATCACATCCTCCTCTGAGCCCTCCGACGTGAGAGGCCTTCCGGTTCTGAAAAGTCAGTTCGGTAGCGAACTGACTTTTCCGACGAAGAGGCCTTCGGTTCTGAAAAGTCAGTTCGGTAGCGAACTGACTTTTCCGACGTGAAGAGGCCTTCGACGTGAAGAGGCCTTCCGGTTCTGAAAAGTCAGTTCGGTAGCGAACTGACTTTTCCGACGTGAAGAGGCCTTCCGGTTCTGGAAAGTCAGCTCCGTGGCGCGGTGGCAAAATGACTCTTGCGACCTTGCGACCTCGAGAGGACTTTTCGCGCTGAAAGTGAGCTCAAGCTCGATCGAATGGGGTGGCCTGGTGCCGCTTACGGAAGCTTCTGCGAACGAGGCTGCGGATTGGCAGCCCAATGATGTGATGGATCGTCAGGGATGGCAGGGCCTACCCCGACCTCGGAATTTTCGTATGCTCGGGGCGCTTTGGGAGAAGTGCTGCTCTTCACGCTGGATGCGGCGCTGGGCATCGCCGTGTCTTGGTGGATTTTGCGCTGGGATCTGAGGCGACTTCGCGGTGAAGAGCTTTCGCGGGCTTGGCCCGACGCCAGCGCGTGGATGGCGGTGGTCATGCTGGGACCACTGAGCGTGCCATTTCATTTCATTCGCACGCGGCGGAGCTGGGCTGGGCTCGACATGGCGGTGGTGGGGCTCGGGGCGGCCGTGCTGCTGAGCAGCCTCCCGGCCGAGGCTTTGCGCTGGGTTTTCGGGATCGCGGGCTGAGCTCCGGAATAAGCGCGGCAAGCTCGTTGTCTCGGGGCCGAAATGCGCGTAACTACGCGCGAGAAAAGCCATGGACGTACGCGCACTGAACGATGTCGTTGCCAAGGAAAGCGCCTTCATCGACGACCTGACGGCTGAAATCGGCAAGGTCATCGTCGGGCAGAGCTACATGATCGAGCGAGTGCTGGTCGGCCTGTTGGCCGGCGGCCACGTGCTGCTCGAAGGCGTGCCGGGGCTGGCCAAGACGCTGACGGTCCGCACGCTGTGCGACGTCATCTCGGCCAAGTTTTCCCGCATCCAATTCACGCCCGATCTGCTGCCGGCCGATCTGATCGGCACCGTGATCTACGATCAGCGCACCGGGCAATTCTCCAGCAAGCTGGGGCCCGTGTTCGCCAATTTGGTCTTGGCCGACGAGATCAACCGCGCGCCGGCCAAGGTGCAGAGCGCGCTGCTCGAGGCCATGCAAGAGCATCAGGTCACGCTCGGTGACTCGACCTACCCGCTGCCCGATCCGTTCGTGGTCATGGCCACCCAGAACCCGATCGAGCAAGAGGGCACCTATCCGCTGCCCGAAGCGCAGATCGATCGCTTCATGTTGATGATCAAGGTCGGCTATCCCTCGCGCGAAGAGGAGCGCGCGGTGATGGACCGCATGACCGGCGTTCTGCCCAGCAAGGCCACGCCGCGTTGCACGCCCGAGCAGCTGCTGACGGCCCGCAAGGTCGTGCGCGACGTGTACGTCGACGATCGCGTCAAGGATTACATCGTGGACGTGGTGTTCGCCACGCGCGAGCCGCAGAAAAAGGGCATGAAAGAGCTGGCCCCGCTGATCGAGTACGGAGCCAGCCCGCGCGCCAGCATCGCCTTGAACTTGGCCGCGCGTGCCCACGCGTTCCTGCGCCACCGCGGCTACGTCACGCCCGAAGACGTCAAGGCCATCGGCCCCGACGTGCTGCGGCACCGCGTCGTCTTGTCTTACGAGGCCGAGGCCGAAGAGGTGACGGCCGAGGACATCGTGCGGCGCGTGTTCGAGGTGGTCGAGGTTCCCTGAGGGCCAGCCCGTGGTCGGCAAAGAGTTGCTCAAGGCGCTTCGGCGCATTCAGATCACGACGAACCGGCTGGCCACGCAGCAGCTGTCGGGTAACTACGCGTCCGTCTTCAAGGGTCAAGGCCTGAGCTTCCGCGAGGTGCGCGAGTACCAGCCGGGTGACGACGTGCGGGCCATCGACTGGAACGTGAGCGCGCGCATGGACCAGACCTTCGTCAAGGTCTTCGTCGAAGAGCGCGAGATGACCATGATGCTGCTGGTCGATTTGTCGGCCAGCCAGCGCTTCGGCACCAAGGGCGGCAGCAAAGTGCGCCTGGCCACCGAGGTCGCCGCGCTGTGCGCGTTCAGCGCGATCCGCAACAACGATCGCGTGGGCCTGATCATGAGCACCGACCAGGTCGAAAAGATCGTGCCGCCCAAGAAGGGCCAGAAGCACGTGATGCGCGTGATCCGCGAGATCATGGGCGCGAGCCCGGAGCGCGGCGGCACTGATTTGGTCGTGGCGCTCGAGACGCTGATGCACGTCGCGCGGCGACGCAGCGTGGCCTTCTTGATCAGTGACTTTTACGCGCCGGACTACGGCCGGGCCCTGTCGCTGGCGGCCGCGCGTCACGACGTGATCCCCGTGCTCTTGACCGATCCGCGCGATCTGGAGCTGCCGGACGTCGGTCTAGCCAGCTTCGAGGATTTCGAGACGGGCGAGAGCGTGATCGTAGACACCGGTAGCCCGGACGTGCGCGCTCATTACGCCAAGCAGATGCGCAAGCACCAGCTCGAGACGACGCAGCTGTTCAACAAGCTGGGGCTCGATCACTGCGTCGTGCGGACGGATCAACCCTACATCACGCCGCTCCGCGACCTGTTCGCGCGGCGCGCACGCAGGATTCGCCGGTGAAGCGCGGGCTCTTGCTGCTCTTTTTCGCCGCGTCGGTCGCCGCGTCGGCCGAGGCGCAAACGCCGCTCGGCTCCGGTTCGGCCGCGCCGGCCGCTCCCGCGCCTTCCGGGCTCATCACGCTCGGAGCGCCGGCCGCTTCGGGCTCCGCTTTGCCTGCGCCGGCGAGCGCGCCCAGCGAGCCGTCCGGCTGCGCCGAGAAGCTGCCCGCGGGCAAGGCCCGCCCTGCTTTCACCGAGGCCTTTCCGGCGCGTGGCGTCAGCGGTCACGCCCTGCCGCTGGCGCTCACGGTCACGCACGGCCCGGCCGAGACCGTTTTGCCGACGGGCTTTCGCTTCCAAGCCGACTCCGACGAGGCCAAGGCCTTGAAGGCCGCGGGCTTCATCGTGCCCAGCCCCGAGGGCGGCGCGGGCCCCAAGGTGCAGCGCAACACGGAAGGCAGCAGCACCAAGAGCGCGGTCACCCTGTATTTCGTCGCGCTGCCCAAGACACCAGGGCGCCACGAGCTGACCCTGCCGCCCATGCCGATCGCGGTGGCGCGCGCCAGCGGCGAGCTGATGACGCTGTGCACGCGGCCGCACACGATCGTGATCGAGGATCCGACTTCGAGCACGCCCAACCCCAAGCCGAAGGACAATCCGCCGCCGCGCCGCCAGCGCGAAGAATGGACGCTGCTCAAGCAGGCGGTCTCCATCGGCGCCGTCGCGCTCGTGGTCGGTGCGGTGCTGGCCTGGTTGATCGGGCGCTGGCTCAAGCGGCCGCGCCCGCTGCCGCCACCACCGCCGCCGCGCCCACCGTGGGAGGTCGCGCTCGAGTCGCTGCACGACCTGCGCCACGCTGGCTTGACCCGCGAAGGCCGCTTTGCCGAGCATTTCGACCGTGTCTCGGACATTTTGCGGCGCTACCTGGGCGACCGCTATGGCTTCGACGGCCTCGAGAGCACGACGCGCGAAATGCTGGGCGAGCTACGCGCCACCAGCCCACGCATCGGCGTTTTGGACGACATCGAGCGCTTTTTGCGGCAGGCAGACTTGGTCAAGTTCGCGCGCCTGACCCCCAGCGAGGCCGAATGCTCGACGGCGCTAGCCGAGGCGCAGCAGATCGTGGAGCGCACGGTGCCGCCGCCGACACCGCTCGGCGCCGCCCCGCCCGGCGCCGAAGCCCAAGCCGATGTCGACGCCGACGGTCGCGGCACCGAGCGCAACGAGGAGCGCCATGGCTGAACCGACGTCCCAAGCCGAGCCGCTCCCGCCCCTGGCTCCGCCTCGCCAAGAGCCGAGCCCGCCTCCACCGTCGAAGCCCACGGGCAGGTCGGGAGCCGCCAATCGCGAGCGGGCCCTCAAGCTGCGCCGGATCCTGCGCGGGCTCTCGCTGGTGGGCTTCACGCTGGTGGCGCTCTTGCTCGGCGCCGCCTACCCGGCCATCGCACGCGGCAGCGAGCTTCTGTACGCCGACTTTCAAAATCGCTGGTTTCTGCTGTTATTGCTCGTAGTGCCAGCGCTCTTCTATCGCGGCACCTTGGGAGAGGATCGCCGGCTGCCGCGCGCGCGCCTGGGCACCCTCGCTCCGCTGCGCGTCGGGCCCTCGGGGCCGCGCGTCTGGCTGCGCGATTTTCCGGGGGTTTTGCGGGCGGTGGCCCTGGTATTCGGCATTTTGGCGCTGGCCCGGCCGGTCAACACCTTGCGCCCCGACGTGCAAGAAGAGGAGGGCATCGACATCGTCTTGGTGCTCGATCTATCCGGCTCGATGCGCGCGGCGATGGACAACCTGCCGCCCGATTTGGAGGCCTTCGTGCCTCGGCGCATGAAGGGCGTTCGGCCGACGCGCTTGGACGCGGCGCGCGCGGTGATTCGTGACTTCGTCGCGCACCGCAAGACCGATCGCATCGGCGTCGTGGTCTTCGGCTCCGACGCCTACGTGCTTTCACCGCCCACCCTGGACTACCACCTGCTGGACAGCCTGGTGGCCAAGATGGAGCTCGACTTGATCGACGGCAACGGCACCGCCATCGGCGATGCCTTGGGCGTGGCGGCCGCGCGCTTGCGGCGCAGCACCGCGCGAAGCAAGGCGATCGTGCTGCTCACCGACGGCGACAACAAAGGCGGCAAGCTCGCGCCCCAATACGCGGCCCACTTGGTGAATACGGTCGGCGCGCGCCTGTACACCGTGCAAATCGGTCAGGGCGACCTGGCCGAAGTGTTCGACGGGCAGGACCTGTTCGGTCAGCCCCACTACCAGACCGTCTCTTACCCCGTAAACCCGGAGCTTCTGAAAGAGCTGGCGGAAAAGACCGGAGGTTCCATGTACGTGGCCACCGACGCGACCGCGCTCCGGGCCGGTTTTCACGACGTGCTGAACAAGCTCGAGAAGACCAAGTTCGAGTCCAGCGTCGCCACCTACGAAGAATTGTTCCGCTACTTGCTGCTGCCAGCGGTGCTGCTGCTCGCGCTCGACGCGCTCTTGCGAGCGGTCTGGCTCCGGAGGTTCCCTTGAGGTTCGCAGCTCCGCTTTGGTTGTTCGGCACAGCGGTGGCGCTGTTGGTCGCCGCGCTCTTGTTCGCCGGCTCCGTGCTGCGCTCGCGCAACTTGCGCAAGTTCGGAGACGAGGCCCTGGTCTTCGGCCTGCTCACCGCTCAAGCCGGTGGGCGGCGCGCCTTGAAGGGAGTCTTGTGCGTGCTGGCGGTGGCCCTAGCGTTCGTGGCCGCGGCCCAGCCGCAGTACGGGCGCGGCAGCCGCTTGATCCCGGCCACCAACCTGGATTTGGTGATCGTGCTCGATTACTCGAAGAGCATGTACGCGCGGGACATCTCGCCCTCGCGCACCCAGCGAGCCAAGAGCGAGGTGGCGCGCTTGATTAGCAGCTTGCCCGGCGCTCGCTTCGGCGCGGTGGCGTTCGCGGGGCAGCCCATCCAGTTTCCGCTGACCAGCGACGGGCCGGCCATCTCCCAGTTTTTTCAGCAGATGTCGCCCAACGACATGCCGGTAGGGGGCACGGCCATCGCCCGCGCGCTCGAGGCCGGACGTGAGCTCTTGGCGCGCGATCCGCTGTCCAAGAGCCACAAACGCGTGATGCTGCTGGTCACCGACGGTGAAGATCTCGAGGGTGATCCGGTTAGCGTGGCGACCTCGCTCGCTCAAGAAGACATCACCATCTTCGTCGTGCAGATCGGCGGCCGCACCCCCGAGCCCATCCCGCTCGTGACCGAGACGGGCGAGGTGCAGGGCATGCGCACCGACGAGGAAGGCAAGCCGCTCACCACCTCCCTCTCGGCGGAGGGTGAGGCCCAGCTGGGCAGCATCGCCAGCAGCACGGGCGGCGCGGTCGTGCGGAGCGACGCGGGCCAAACGGGCCTGTCCGAAATCGAGCGCCGGCTCAAGCAGCTGATGACCGAAGAGCTCTCGGAGCGGGTCGAGACCATCTACGCCGACGTCTATTTCTACCCGCTGGGCCTGGCGCTCTTGCTGGTGCTGCTGGAGACGTTCGTGCCCGAGGCCAAGGCGCGCAAACCCAGCCGCGTGCCGCCGCCGAAAAAGCAGCGCTCCCGGCGCCGCGCATCGCGGGCCGTTACGGCCGTGCTCATGCTGACTTTCGGCTTCGCTTGGCTGATGGTGGGCTGCGCCAAGCAGCGCAACGAGCTGTGGATGCGCAACGCTCCCGCCGTGGACGACGCCATCACGGCCTACGACGCGGGCGACGCCGGCGCAGCCGTGTCGCTCCTGGAAGGCTACCTGGCGACGGGCAAGTGCGAAGAGAGCAAGATCGGCGCGCCCGAGAGCGTGCGCAGCAAGCCGAACGCGGCCTTCGACCTCGGCCTGGGCCTGTTCAAGCTGGGCGAGCGCTACGGGCTGCGCTTCGGCGAAGAAGAGCCTCCCGCGGGCGAGCAGGGCAAGTCACCCGAGGCCGAAGCCGCCAAAGAGAAGCGCAGCTCCGAGGTCGAGTGCGCGCTGCGCCTCGTACGCATCATCTCCGCGGATTCGACGGTGCCCATCGACCTGAGGGCGCGCGCTTACTACCTGGCCGGTAACCTCGAATTTCTGCGGGCCGACTACGAGTCGGCCGTGAAGGAGTACGACACCTCGCTCGAGCTCATCCCCGGGTTGCCGGTGGACGGCGGCGACGGCATTGGCCGCGACGCCGCCTACAATCGCGGTATCGCGCTCGGGCGCATCGAAGAAAAGAAGAAGGACGCCGGCCCCGACTCGCCGCCGGACGCCGCCCCCGATTCGGGGCCGCCGGACGCCGGCCCCCCCGATGGCGGGCAGGAGCCCGATGGCGGCAAGTCCGACGATGGCGGCAAGTCCGACGATAAAGAGAAGAAAGAGCCGCAAGACGCCGGAGCGCCCGACGCGAGCAAGCCGAACGAGCCCGAGGGCCAAGACGGCGGCGCCCCGGACGCGGGCAAGCAGCCCGAAGCGAAGCCCGAGCCTGCGCAGCCTCCCAGAACGCAAGACGAGCGCATGCTGGACCGGTTCGAGCGGGCTCCTAGCGTGCAGCAACACGACGCCCAGAGGCGCTCCCTGGTGGGTCGAGCACGGACGGAGGACAAGTGAGCGGCGCGCGCGCGGCGGGTGTCGTCGCTGCGCTGAGCGCGGTGCTGGTCGCGCCGGTGGCGAGGGCCGAGCTGAGGCTGCACACCGAGGTGCAGCCTCGCAAGATCGAGATTGGTGAGCAGTTCGAAGCACGCCTGACCATCACCAGCGACGGGCCGGAAAAAATTGGCGATCCGCAGCTGGCGCTTCCCAACGGCGTGCGCGCGTTCGGGCAGCGCATGACGCAAGGCGGCGCCGTGACCATCACGTGGATGCTGGTCGCGAGCCGCGCCGGCAAGTATCGCATCGGCCCCGCGAGCATCCAGACCGCCAGCGGCCGGCGCAACGACAAGGCCGTGCCGATCGAGGTGGTGGCGCAGGGCACCCTCTCGCGCAAGGTCCCTCCGCTGGGCGGTCAGCCTCGAGATCCGATGGACCTGCTGCGCGGCTTCGGCGGACGTTTCCCGGGTTTCCCGGGCTTCCCGGGATTTCCAGGCTTTCCCGACGAGCTCGAGCCGCCGCCAGAGCTGCCCCCGCTGCCCGAAGAGTACAGGGTCGACCGCGCGCCCGATCCGATCGCCTTCCTGCGCGCGACGGCCCAGCCGCGCCGAGTCGTGGTCGGCGAGCAAGTCACCCTCACCGGTTATGCGTACACCTCGCAAGGTGACTACGTGCCCGTCTCTTTCTCGGAGCCACGGCGCGATGATTTTCTGACCGTCACCCTGGGCGACGAAGACGGCTCCAGTCACTACCCCTTCGATCTCGATGGTCGACGCTGGCGCGTGAGCAAGCTCGCCAGCTACGCGCTGTTCCCGCTCAAGGCCGGGCGCCTGAAGATCGGCAGCATGTCGCTGGGCTTCGCTGGTCCGAGCTACGGAGGCGGGCCGCAAGGGCTGCTGCGCCAATCGGCGCCGCTCGAGGTAGAGGTAGTCGAGCCGCCCGTTCAAGGTCGGCCTCCGGGCTATCGCTTGGGCGATGTCGGCACCTTCCGGCTGAGCGCGCAGGTAGAGCCGCGCGAGGTGCCGGCCGGAGGCAGCATCTCGGTGGTGGCCAAGCTGGAGGGCTCGGGCAATTTCCCTTTCACGCTGCTGGTGCCCGAGCGTGACGGCGTGCATTTCCTGGAGCCGCAGCTCGTCGAGCAGATTGCGCCGCAGGCAGGCGTCGTTAAGGGCTTTCGCACCTTCACCTATGTGGTGGAGCTCACGCAGCCCGGCGACATCGATCTGGGCGAAATTACGCTGCCTTTCTACGACGCCAAGGCCCACGCCTACGGCGTCGCGCGCGCCGCGCTGGGCCGCGTGAAGGTCACCGGCACGGCCAAAGCGGCGCCCGTCCAGGCGGCGAGCGGTGGCCCGAGCCTGAAGTCGCTGATTCACCCGCCCGTCAAGCCGACGCTGACGCCCCCTGGGGCGCGCGACTTCTTGACCAGCCGCGCTGGCTACTGGGCCCTGCTGATTGCGCTGCCGCTCTCGGCCGTGCTCGGCTTCGCGCTGTCCGACCTGGCCAAGCTGCTGCGGCGCCGGCTGGCGGAGCGCCGCGGGTCGCTCAGCTCCGCGCTCGAGCAAGCCCTGGCCCAGCTCGCGCTGGCAACGCGCGCGGGCGAGGCCACCCAGGTCGCCAGCGCCGCCGAACGAGCGCTATTTTTGGCCATCGAAAGAGCGACGGGGCTGAAGGCACGCGGCGTCTTGAAGGCCGAGCTAGCCCGAACGCTCATCCGCGCTGGGGTACCGAGCGACCTGGCAGAGCAGGCCGCCCAGCAGCTGGGGCGCTGCGACGAGCTGCGCTTCGCGGGGGAGGCCGTGGAGCTTGCGCGCTTCAGCGACGAAGTCCGCGCCGTGTGCCGAGGGCTCGGTGAACGCAAGCCGCCCGCAGTGGCCGGAGAGGCGCGGTGAAGGGCCTGGTCGCCGCCGTCCTGCTGAGCGCGCTACTCGGCCTGGTCGCTGCCCCCGCTCGCGCAGAGACGCCAGAGCAATCGTACGCGGCGGCCATGGCGGCGCTAGCCAAGGGCGCCGACAACGAAGCCATCGACCGCATGGAGCTGTTGGCCGACCAAGGCGTGGTGAGCGCCGACGCCAGCCTGCTGCGCGCGGCCGCTTATCTGGCGCGCGCCGACGGAAGTGGCGCCTCGCCCGGAGATCTTGGACGCGCGGCCGCCGCGCTCAGCGAGGCCTTACTGCTGCGGCCGGACGACGCACAGGCCGAGCGCGCCTTGGAGGCAGTGCAAGCGGAGATCGCTCGGCGCAAATCCAAGCAGCAAGAGAGCGTGATGGTGCGGCCGCGGCTCTCGCGCGCCATCGCGGGGCTCTTGCCGGAGCAAGCTTGGGCGACCCTCGCGCTGTTGTCTTCACTGATCGTGGCCGGGGCCATCTCGCTCCGACGCCTGGCCAAGTCTTCCTTGCCTCGCCTGACCGCAGCCGTAGCCCTGAGCGTCGGTTCGGCGCTCCTGGTCGTATTCGCCGCGGGGGCGTACGCGGCGCAGCAATTTCGCGTCAGCTCACGAGCCGCGGTGATCATCGTGCCCGAGGCACGGCTGACCAACGAACAGGGTCGCCCGCTCCCGGCCAAGCGTGGCGCCGACACGACCACCGTCCCCGAGGGTGCGACCGTTTACGTGCGCGAGCGCCGCGACGAGCGCTGCCTGGTCGAGTGGGGAAGCACCGACGGCTGGCTGCGCTTGAGCGAGCTTCGCCTGCTGGCCACGCCTTGACCCAACGAGGCGCGAGCTTCGGTGTAACATGGCCATGGTGAAGCAAAGCGGCTGGTGCTGGGCAGTGCTGGTCATGGGTTGCGCGGCCGCGCCAGCGCCCGCAAGGCCCGCCGCGCTCCCACTCGCCAGCGCCAGCGCCAGCGCCAGCGCCCCCGCTCCCGTCGCGTCGGTTGCTCCGCCCAGCCCAGCGCAACCCGCGGACGCGCCCGGCTTTCGAGCCTGCGGAGAGCTGAGCTGCAAGGCGTTTCCCACGCCCGCCGACGCGTTCGATTTCGTGCTGCGCGAACAGCCACGCGTCCTCGCAGTAGGAGAAGCTCACGCGCAAAGCGAGGGAACGGCGTGGGTCTCGTCCACGCGTCGCTTCATGGACGGCCTATTGCCGCGCCTCGCCCCCCGCGCCAGCGACTTGGTGATCGAGCTGTGGCTCGCCAACGGCAGCTGCGGCAAGGTCGAGCAGCAGGTAGCCAAGCAGCAGGCCGAGGTCACCGCGCCTCAAGCAGCGACCAATCAGAATGAGTTCGTCGAGCTAGGCCACCGCGCCAAGGCCGTCGGCATCATGCCGCACGCCCTCGTCCCGAGCTGCGAGCAGTATCGAAAGATCGCCGGCGCCGGCGCCGCCGATATCGAAGAGATGCTGACCATGCTCAAGAGCGTCACCGCGCACGACGTCCAAGAGCTCTTGGCCAAGCGCGGCCCCGAACGGCTGATCGTTGCCTACGGCGGGGCCATGCACAACGACCTGACTCCGCGCGCTGGGCGCGAGGCGTTCTCGTTCGGCCCCGAGCTGGCCCGCGCCACGCAAGACCGCTACGTCGAGCTAGACTTGGTGATCCCCGAGCAGATCAAAGACACCGAGGCCTGGCGTGCTTTGCCCTGGTACCACTACTATTCGGCGGAAAAAGCGGGCAGCGAAGCCTACTTGTTCAGCTGGGCGCCCCGCGCCTACGCTCTCGTCTTTCCGCGCGCCGCCCCTGCCCCGAGCCTACCGTGATCCGCGAGCTGACCAACACCATCCAGCCGTACGCTTGGGGCTCGTCAACCGCGCTGGCCGAGCTGCGCGGAGAGCCCTCCCCCAGCGCACTGCCCGAAGCGGAGCTGTGGATGGGAGCTCACCCGCTCGCGCCATCGCGCCTCTCCGTCGACGGTCAAACGCTCGCCAGCGCCATCGCGGCGGCGCCCCTAGCGTGCTTGGGCGCCGCCGTGCAGAGCGAATTTGGCGCCCGCTTACCGTTCCTGCTCAAGGTCCTGGCCGCCGGCACGCCGCTCTCGCTGCAGGCCCACCCGTCCATCGCGCAGGCGCAGCAGGGCTTCGCAGCCGATGAAGCGCAGGGCATCCCGCTCGAAGCTCCGCATCGTAACTACAAGGACCAGAATCACAAACCCGAGCTGTTGTGCGCGCTCGGCGAGTTCTGGGCGCTGTGCGGCTTCCGCGACGTAGCGCAGACGCTCGAGCTCTTGGATGAGCTCGGGGCGCCCGCGCTCTCTCCGTATCGGGCCTTGCTCGCCGCCGAGCCCAACGGAATCGGCATAAAAAAGGCCTTTTCGTCGCTGATGCAAGCGCCTGTCGAGCTGGCGCGCCCGCTCTCGTTGGCCACGGCGGCGGCTTGCCGGGCCCACACGGAACGCGGCCGCCCCCGCTTCGCCCGCGAGCTTCGTTGGGTGGCGCGGCTGGGTGAGCTGTACCCGGGTGACGTGGGCGTCGTAAGCTCGTTGCTCTTGAACCTGGTGCGCCTGGAGACCGGCGAAGCGGTGTACCTGCCCGCCGGAAACCTGCACGCTTACCTGGGTGGCACCGGTGTCGAGCTGATGGCCAGCTCCGACAACGTGCTGCGCGGCGGCCTCACGCCCAAGCACGTCAACGTACCCGAGCTGCTCCGCGTATTGGACTTCGAGCCACTCCAGGTCGAGCCGCTCCGCCCCGTGGCCCACGGCGACGAGCAAGTGTACGAAACTCCGGCCCGCGAATTCTGCCTGTCACGCTTCGAGCGCAGCGCCGCCTCGCCCAGCCTCGACGTCTCCGTCACCGGGCCCGAGATCTGGCTCGTCACCCACGGTTCTTTCGAGCTGGCCAGCGCCGGTAGCCCGCCGCTCGCGCTCGGGCCCACGCGCTCGGCGTTCGTTTCTGCGGCCACCGGCGCCCTCACCCTGCGCGGCAATGGCCGTATTTTCCGGGCTCGCGTCGCGCCCCGCGCCCCCTGAGCTCGTCACTCCTCGGCGGCCGGCGCTTCGCTTGGCGGCGGCGCGTCGGCGGGGGCGGGCTCTTCGGTCAGCTCCGGCTCCGGGCAACGCTCACCGGTCGCGCCCGGCTCGCCCTTCGGGATCTTGCACGGGTGCACCTCGACGCGGCGCGGCTTGGGCTTGTACGTGACCTTGCGCTTCTCGTCCTTCTTGGTCCCATCGGGGAAGGTGATGCTACGCGAAGCGATCACGCTCCAGCCGATCATGCCGCCCTCCTTCACCTTCTCTTCGTCGGGTGGCACGTCGCGATTCGGCAGCAGCTCCAGCGCCGGCTGGACGATGTCACGCCGCTCGGAGACGCCCGAGCTCACGCGACGGCCACCGACGTCGCCGTACAACTTCACGGTGATGGTCGTCTTCGTGAAGCTGGTCTTCACCAACAGCCCGGCGCTGGTGTCGTTCTTGAAGGCGATGTCGGGTCGGGGAAAGCCGAGCGTCGCGTCGTGCCCCATGGGATAACGCGGAAACCAGTAGGTGTGCGGCTGGCGCTCGATGATGTCGTAGCCGGCGTGGAACAACGCGTTGAAGAAGGTGGTAGCAAACTGGCTCACTCCTCCGCCCACCGTGTCGACCATTTCGCCGTCTTCGATGCTGGGCGCGAGGACGAAGCCATTTTTCTGCGTCCGCGGCCCCACCAGGGCGTTGACCGAGACCGTCTGCCCGGGCTCGACGACCAAGCCGTCCAGCAGCGTCGCGATACGATGGATGTTCTCGACGCGCGGCTGACAGCACGGGTGCCGCGTGGTGAACGAGCCGACCAATCGCTTGATGCCCAGCTGCTCGGCTCCTTCGCTTGTGCGCGCGGGCAACGGCTCGCGCAAGAGCGGCAGCTCGCCCCGGTGCTCGTCGGTTTGGGCCGCGTTCCACAACGCCCGGGCCACGTCGGCGGTCACCAGCGTCACGCCCGCCTCACCGGGGACGACGCGCACTTCGTCTCGAGGCGAAACCTCGAAGCTGGCGTCGCGAGGCTTGGCTTCGAGCGCGGGGCGGCGCGCCGCGAGCCAGCCCTCGAGGCGCTCCGCGTCGAGCTCGAGCTCGAGCTCCGTGCCTTGTTGCTTGCTGTGCAGGAAGCCGCCGAGCTCGCTCGGCGTGAGCTCCAAGCGCCGGCTGCCGGCCACGAGGGTGACGGGCCGCGCGAGCACGCGCGTAGCCAACGCAACGGCGCGCTCCAGAGCTCCCGGCGCGAGCACAGGAGTGACGGTGTGGGCGGTGAGCGCGATGGGCGCGCCGGTGCGACCCAGCGCGACCGCCTCGATGCAGGCGGCCAGCGCGGCGTCCACGGCCAGTTTCCGGCCCGGCCGCGCCGCAAGCGCGCGCGCCGCGCCACCTTCGAACGCTACCCCGCCGACGAACGGCGGGTCGTCGATCAGCGCCTGCTCCACCTTGGCCAGCGCCGCGTCGAAGCGCGGGCGATCGACGCGCACGCTCGCCGGCAGCGTCTCGCCGCCGCCCAGCGAGCGCAGGTAGCGCAGCGCGTTCGAAGCCGCTCCGCCCTGTCGTCCGACGCTCAGCGCGCGCGAAACCGAGTCGGCCACGCCGAGCTCGATGCCGAGCTCGGAGCCCGACGCGCTGGTTGCCTTACCGCTCAGCTCGAGACGAAATTGCTCGCGAGCGAGCGCGCGCCCGCGCTCGGCCAGTTTACGCGCGGCATCTTCTGCCGACAGCCCCCCGAGCGGCACGCCCGCCAGGACTACGCCGGAAAGCACGCGCTGACTCGTGACGAAGCGCGCAAACGAGAGCGCGAAGAGCAGCAGGGGCAAACAGGCTAGCCCAACGCCAATTGCGCGCCCAAGCGAAATCACGCGCTTTTGCTGGCTCGGCGGTCGCTGTTCGCTCGATTCGCTGTCGATTTGCATGTGGCTCGCGGCTTGCCTACTTACACGCAGGATCTCGGTCAGCCAAGATCACTTGTCGAGACACCCGCGTTGTCAGGGCGAGTTTCCAGGCCCCATGTTGCATGCTAGACCTTCGAGAACACCGTGTGGGTTCGACGCTCTGCTATTCGCCCGGTCCCCTCGTACGCGGGGGTGCCGCAGCACGCACTGGAGACGGTGCGCGAGGGTCTAGCTGACGACGACGAAGAAGCGCGCAGCCAGCTCGACGAAGCGTTCGAGCGCTTCGAGCGCGCGCAGCCCGCGCTGGCCAGCCACGTCGCCGACGCGCTGGGGCGCCCCCTGGACGAGACGGCCCTCGCCCTCGGCTACTTCCTGGCTCTCACGCTGTGGCTAGCCTTCGAGAAGGCCCACGGCAACCACCTCGACGAAGTGACCGAAGAGCAGCTCGCCGCCACCGAGGAGCTGCTCACTTTGGACGAAGAGCTGCGCCGGGCCGATCCAGCCGAGTCTTTGGATAGCGACGACGTCATCGCCATGGAGCAGCCGCACGTGCTCGCCTTCGTGCACGAGCACATCGACGCCACGCTCGACGCCCACGCCGAGGACATCGACGTCGACGACGTCCACGTGGTCTACCGGACCGTCTTGGTCGAGGTGCTGGCGCTTTCGTACGCGGTCCGCCGCCCCGACGGCTACCCGGTCGCCAAGACCGAGCTATTGGCCTGACGCAGCCTCATTGAGGCTCGGCGATCACCACGCGGTTGCGGCCCGTGCGCTTGGCTTCGTACAGCGCGCCATCGGCCCGCGCGAAGACTTCGTCGCGGGTGCCCCCGCAGCCGGGGCCACAAACGGAGGCCCCGCCGAAGCTGGCCGTCACTTTGAGCGGTCCATGCTCGGTGTCGACCACCATGGCCTCGAGCGCCTTACGGATGCGCTCGGCGGCGATGCGCGCGCCGATCATGTTGCTGCCGGGCAGCACGAGCAAAAATTCTTCGCCGCCGTAGCGCCCGGCCAAGTCGCCCGCGCGCAGGTGCCGAGACAGCGCCTTGGCCACGGCTTGCAGCACCACGTCGCCGGTGGCGTGCCCGTAGGTGTCGTTGAATTTCTTGAAGTTGTCGACGTCGACCACCACGAGCGAGAGCCAAGTCTTGTCCCGGTCGGCCCGCGCCAGGTCGCGAGCAATGGCCACCTCCAGCGAGCGCTTGTTCGGTAGCCCCGTGAGCGCGTCGGTGCTGGCCAAGCGCACCAGCTCCTGGTTTGCCTCTTCCAGCTTGGTGCTGAGCTCTTCTTTTTCGGCTAGCAGCTTCTCGAGGCGCCGCACCATGCTCTCGTAGCTCTGGTTCATCTCGATCAAGCCGCGGCTCACGTCGAGCAGCAGCTGATCGACGCCTTTTTGCGGGCCCACTTCGCGATCGAAGGCCGCGCCGCCCTCGGCCACCAGGCTCGGAAGCTTCTCGAGGATCTCGGCGATATCGCGATCCGCAACGCCGAGGGCTACCAGGCCACGGGCGGCCTCGGCCTGCGCGGCCGGTACATCGCCGCCCTCCCAAACCGCCGCCACCCGCTCGGCGACCCAAGTCACCTTGGCCAGCGGCGCGTCGGGCATGACGGGGTCGTGGTGCAGCGCCACGGCTTCGATCAGCTCGGGCGGCAACATGAAGGCCTTGGCCAAATCGGCGCCGCGCACGGCGTGATCGGTCCCCTGCTCGGCGCGCTCGAACACCACGCGGTCCAACGCCGGCAAACGCGCAACCCGCGCCGCCGCCGTCAAGTCTTCTCGGGCTCGAGCTAGCAAGCCAACCTCGAGGAACAAGCCCGCGGTGAAGAACTCGTCCACCTCACGCTGACCGATCTTCTTGGCGATCATCTGGGATGCCACGGCTCGGCGCAGCGAGTTGCCCAAAAGAACCTGCCCGTCGGGCCCCGCCGGTACCATGTCCGAGACAGCCAGCGACAAGCCCAAGGTGCGGAGCCCTCGCACCCCGATGAAGGCCGTGGCCTGGCGCACGTCCGTGACCCTGCGGTTGAAGCCGAAGGCCGCGCTGTTCACCATCGAGATGATGCGCATGGCAAAGCCCGGATCGCTCTCGGCCAACTTGGCCAAGTCGGTAGGCGAAGCGTCCGGTTTGAGCGCTTCGCGCACGATTTGCAGCGCGACCACCGAGAGCGGTGATTTTCCAGACGGTTGCGCTGGTGCTCGCAGGGCGACGGCGGCAGTCATGCTTTCGGGGACCCTCAGCCCCTTAGGACGGCTCTACCCGCGCAAAGCTAAGCTTTTACTAGCAATAAAAGCCCAGCCCTCCGCGCGCCCGTATCGCGCTTATTCGCCGTCTTTTTTGGCCTGAGCGGATTTCAGGCGATCACCGATGGCCCGGCGCAGGCCGACCAAGTCGTAGCGCGAAGGGCGGTCGTCTCCCCGGTTGGCCACCTCCTGCGCGATGCCGTCCACGATGGCGCGGGGCTTTTCCGGCACCTTCAACGCTTCGCCCAGGCGGTTCAAGGCGTCGGTTTCGGCGGCGCTGACGACACCGTCGAGCCGGGTGAGCCAGCAGGCCACTGCGTACACGAACAACCGGTCCTCTTTGGACAGGTTTTTGCGATCAATCACGCCAAGGTCGATGGGGTCCTTGGTGGCCGCCTCGATCTCGGCGATCTCGGCGATGTCCAGGCCTTCTTCGAGGGCCATGCGCACGATGGCGTCGGCTTCTTCTCGGTCCAGGTTGCCGTCGGCCCAGGCCACGGCCGCCAGCGCGATGTACACGTCGCGGCCAAGCCGCGGTTTTTCCTCCGCCATTTGCTGCTCCTTCAACCCCAACCCATACCACACAGGGCGCCCACCGAGCAGAGGATCGAGCCCACGGGAACGCGGGAAGGCGGGAAGGTTTTGTTGCCCCGGCGAGCGAGTGGTAGGGCTGGGCGTGGTCAGCAGCGTGGGCGAGCCCCTTCCGCCGGTGGTTTCGGTTCTATACTTCGCCGCGCTCCGCGATCTGGCGGGCACGAGCGAGGAGCGCGTGAGCCTGCCCTCGCTGCCGCTCAGCGTGGCTGCGCTACTGCAGGCGCTGGAGGCCCGCCACGGCGCGCTCGCGGGGCGCTTGCAGAGCGTGCGTGTGGCGGTGGACGAAGAGTTCGCGGAGCTGTCGCGCGAGCTTCGCGGCGGCGAAGTGGTGGCCCTGATCCCGCCGGTGTCGGGCGGCTGATGGCGACATTTCACATCGGCGTGGACGAGAACGGGCTCGGCTCGCGGTTAGGTCCGCTGATCGTGACCGCGGTCTTGGCCGAGACGGACGAGTCGGGCGAGCGCTTTCTGTCTCGCAAGTTGCCGAAGCGCCTGCGCGAAGACCTGGACGACTCCAAGCGCCTGATGACCCACACCGACGTGGGGCTCGGCGAGGCTTGGGCGCGAGCTCTGACCCGCGACAGCGCGCGCTCCCCTGGCGAGCTGTTCGAGCTACTGTCGCTGGAAGGCACGAGCCGCTTGCAAGAGCCCTGCCCCAAAGCCGCTCACGCGCAATGCTGGAACGTCGGGCAAGAGACTTTCGGCGCGAGCGAAGAGCAGTACCTGCGCGTGCGGGGCCACCTGGAGACCCTCGCCCAACGCGGCGTGCAGATTCGAGAAGTACGCACGAGCGTGGTCTGCACCCAGCAGCTGAACCAGAACCGTGACGCGGGCATCAACCGCTTCGTGAGCGACTTGCACGCCATGGAGCGGCTCGTGCTCAAGCTGCGCGAGAGCGCCGGAGCGCCCGTGCTGGCGGTCTGCGGCAAGGTCGGCGGCATCGGCGAATACGCCAAGTTCTTCGGCCCGCTCGCGGGCTGGCTACACGCCACCATCGTCGAAGGCCAGGCCGAGAGCGCCTACCAGTTTCCCAAGCTCGGCCGGCTGCGCTTCGTGCGTGACGCCGACGCGCACGCGCCGCTCGTCATGCTGGCTTCGCTCGTCGGCAAATACGTGCGCGAGCTGTTCATGAGCCGCATCGCCGGGCACTACCCCAGCGCCGACGAAGCGCCCCGACCGAGCGGGTACCACGACCCCGTCACGGCCGCGTTCGTCGAGCGCACCGCGCTCCTGCGCAAACGGCGCCGCCTGCCCGATCGCTGCTTCGAACGCGAGCGCGACCCGCTCGTCGCGGCGCTCAAGGCCGGGGCCGCGCCCCCGTGAGCCAGCCGACGCCCCCGCTCGATCGACGCACGGAGCGGATCCTGAACGGGCCGCTAGCGCTCGAAGTGCTGCGCTTCGGCGCTCCGCTCGCGCTGGGCATGGGGCTGCAGACCACCTTCAACCTGGTCGACGCCTACATCATTGCCCGCCTGCCCAGCGACGTATCGGGCCCCTCGCTGGGCGCGATCGGCATCTGTGATCAGCTGGCCGCGCTAGGCACCATCATCAGCTACGGCATCAGCGTGGCCGCGGCCAGCATGGTCAGCCGCGCTTGGGGCCGCGGCGACAAGCAGGAAGCTCGGCGCATCGCCTGGCAATCGGGGCTGGTCGTGCTGGTGCTGGGCGTGCTGCTCGCGGTGGTGGGCGGCTTCGGCGCGCGCACGCTGCTGAGCGGTGTGATCGGCGTCAAAGGCCAGGTCGCCGAGCGCGGCGCCGAATACCTCTCCGTAGTGATGGGCGGCGGCGTCACGATGTTCTTGATGCTGCATTGCGCCAGCTTGCTGCGCGCGGTCGGCAGCGCCAAAACCCCGGTGCTCTGGCTCCTGCTCGGCAACCTGCTGAATTTCTTCTTCGCGGTCCTGCTGGTGTACGGCCCAGGCGAAGCGCCCGCCTTCCTTTCGTGGGGCCCCGCGTTGGCGCGCTCCCTCGGGCTGCCACGCCTCGAGCTGCTGGGAGCCGGCGTCGCCACCTTGGGCGCCCGCGCCGTGGTGCTCGTACCGCTCGTGCTGTTCGCGGCCAAAAGGCTGGGGTTTCTCGAGCAACGGGCCACGCTCGTGCCCAACCGCGAAATCATCGTTCGCTTGTTGCGCCTGGCTTGGCCATCCAGCGCCGAGCTGGTGGTGCGCATGTGCGCCATGCTGCTGACCCACGCGCTGGTGGCCCGCGCCTTCACCAGCGCGACCGACCAGAGCGCGACCACCGCCCTGGGCATCGTCTTTCGCTTCGAGACCATGGCGCTGTTCATCAGCATCGGCTGGGGCAGCGCGGTACAAACGTTCGTCGGTCAAAATCTGGGCGCGGCGCGGCTCGAGCGGGCCAAACACAGCGGCTACTGGGCGGCCCTCTACAACACGGTGATGATGGCCGGGCTGTCGCTCGTTTACGTAGCCTTCGCAGGGCCCATCGTCGGCTTCTTCGACGGCGATCCGCAGGTGCTGGCCGTGGCCCAGAGCTATTTCGCGTGGGTCGCGCCAACCTACGTGGCCCTCGGCATCGGCATCGTGCTCGGCTCGGTCATGCAGGGCGCCGGAGTGCCCGAGCGGGCGCTCTTGCTCGACGTGTGCGTGTTGCTGGCGGTCCAGCTGCCGGCCAGCGCCTTGGTCTTCCTGACCCCCAACCACAGCTTGATCCAGGTCTGGCTGGTGGTCGGCGTAAGCTACGTGGCGCTCGCGGTCGCGCTGCTCGCCAGCTACCGGCGCGGCCGCTTCTTACGCGCGGCGGTGGCCTGAGCCGAGCAGGTCGAGGCGCGCGGCCCCTTTGGCCTGCCGGTCGCGCACGCAAAGTTTAGCGGCCAAGCCGAAGCGGGCAGAGTAAGCTCCGCGATCGTGTCAACTCAGGGCGCTGAACGGTTCGACTTGGTGGTGATTGGCGCGGGCCCCGCGGGTGAAAAGGCGGCCGCGCAGGCGGCGTACTTCAAGAAGCGCGTCGCGGTCATCGAGCGCGAGCTCGAGCCGGGGGGCGCCGCCGTCCACACCGGCACCCTGCCCAGCAAGACGCTGCGCGAAACGGCGCTGTACCTGTCGGGCCACCGCGCGCGCGAGCTGTACGGCGTCGCGGTCGAGCTGGACGCGCAGGCCACCGTGCCGCGCTTGATGTCGCGCAAGAACGCCATCGCCGCCGCCGAGGCGCGCTCTTTCCGTCACAATTTCGAGCGCCACCACGTCAGCTATTTCCAAGGTCGTGGCCAGCTGGTCGACGAGCACACGGTGATGATCACCTCCAGCGGCGAGTCTCGCCGAATCCAAGGCGACTTCATCTTGATCGCCACCGGCTCCAAACCCCACCGCCCCGCCGACATCGACTTCGCCGACGACTTCATCCACGACAGCGACGAAGTCCTCAACATCCACACGCTACCCACGTCGCTCGCCATCTTGGGCGGCGGCGTGATCGGCTGCGAGTACGCCAGCATGTTCGCGGCGCTCGGCGTCCGGGTAACGCTGGTCGACGCCCGCAGCGAGATCCTCCCGTTTTTGGATCTCGAGATCGTCACGCGCCTCAAATCGGCGATGATCGCGTCGGGCATCACGCTCGTGCAGGGGCAACGCTGGACGACGGTCAAGCGCTGCTCCGGCGGAGTCGAGACCACGCTCGCCGACGGCAGCAAGCTGGTGACCGAGCAGCTGCTGTTCGCGGCCGGCCGGACCGGCGCCACCCAGGGCCTGGGCCTCTCCAGCGTGGGGGTCGAGCCGGACGCGCGCGGCTACCTGCAGGTGGACGCGCAGTTTCGCACGAAAGTGCCGCACATCTTGGCGGCGGGAGACGTGATCGGCTTTCCGGCGCTGGCGTCCGTATCGATGGAACAGGGCCGCGTCGCGGTGTGTCACGCCTTCGGATTTTCGTACAAAAAAGAGGTCGCGCAGGTGATGCCTTACGGCATCTACACGATCCCCGAGTGTAGCTCGTTCGGCGAAACCGAAGAGAGCTGCAGAGAGAAGAAGATTCCCTACGTTTCCGGCCGCGCCCTGTACGAAAACAACGCGCGCGGCAAAATCACCGGAGACCTCGAGGGGATCACCAAGCTCGTCGTCAACCGCGACAACCGCAAGCTCATCGGCGTCCACGTGATCGGCGAGCGCGCCAGCGAGCTCGTGCACATCGGGCAAACCGCGATTCAGCTGGGCGGCACCGTCGACCTGTTCATCGACATGGTCTTCAACTACCCGACGCTGTCCGACTCCTACAAGTACGCCGCCTACGACTGCCTCGCCGCCCTGGCCGCCGTTCCCCCCATTCCCCCCGCCACTCCCTAGCAGGGTGCCCGAGTCGGGATCGTACGAGAGCAGCAGGCGGTCGTGATGGAACGCGACGAAGAACCCGGGCCGCTTACGACCAAGCGGCCCAGCCGAGCAGCTCGGCCACGAGCAGGGCGGCGGCGGCTTCTTTGGGCGTCACGGCGCGCGCCTCGCGGCCGGGGCGGTAGTCGGTCAAGCGCTCGAGCGCGGAGCCGATGCTCGGGCGATCGGCCAGGAATGTCATCACGTACTGCAGCGAGGCCGGCGCTGCGCCGCGTTCGCGCGGAAGCTTGCCCGCTTCGTAGCGCGGACCAGGCTGCACGAGCCTGTTGGCCTCGGGCAAGAGCGTGCGCGGCTCACCCTTCGAGCGCAAGATGGTGCCGGCCATCATGGGGCTCGCCAAATCGAGGTCGAGCGGAAACTCGACGCGCGTGGGCGCGGTGCCTCGATAGAAGGTGACGAGACCTTCTTCCCAGGTCGACAAGGCCGCGACGCGATCGCGCCCTTGATCGCGAATGGCGCGGAAGACGTCGACGGCGTCCACCAGCCCGAGGCCAATCAACGTGTCGCCCAGGCGGCCCCCGAACCTTTGGAGCGAGCCGAGCGCGGCGTCGAGCTGCTCGCGCGAGAGACGCCCGCGGCGCACCAGGTATTCACCGAGCAGCTCTTCGCGATCCGAAGAGGCGACGTGCAGCAGGCGGCCGCCGCTCAGGTACAGCTCTTTGCGCACGGACGCGCCCATGCTCTTCGAGCGCTCGACGAAGAGCGCGCCGGTTTCGCCCTTTTGCCGCATGTGGGCCAGCACCTCGAGCATGGACGTCTCGCGCAGCAGCGCTTGGTAGTCCGGCACGCCGGGCTCGAAGATGCGGCTCGTGGTCGCCGTGGTCGACGGCAGCAGGTGCCGCGCCAGCTCGGTGATCTCGCGGATGGGCTTCGACCCTTCCCCGAGCATGGCCACCTCGTCATCGGCGCCCAAGTCGCCAGTGGCGATCATTTCTATCAACTTGGGGAACGGCACGTGCTCGAGCACGTGCCCGTCGCTGCGCTTCACGCGCGAGCCCAAGTCGGTGGGCGCGACGTCGGGGCGCGCGGCCACGACCGAGGTCTGGCTGGGCCCGCGTACGGCCGGCATGGCCCCGCTGCTGCGGGTGCGCACGGCTTGCATGCGCTGAACCGAGTCTCGCACTTGCCCTTCGATGCGCTTGGCCAGCTCGCTCGAGTCCTTGGCCCAGAGCACCCACTCGGCGAGCGTCTTCTTCAGCTCCTCGGGGCTGGGCTTTTCGAACACCTTGAGCGCGTTCGCAAACTCGCCCGCGTGCGCGTAGCGCCCGTCCGGATCGCGCGCCAACCCGCGTTCGCACACGGCCAACATGCCGGGCGGCAAGCTGGCGGCCGCGCGCCGCATGGGCTCGATGTTGACGTCGCGGATGGCGAGCAGCACCGCCAGCTGCCCGCTGCCGGGAAATACCCGCTCGCCGATCAGCATTTCGCCGAAGACGGCGGTGAGCGCGAACAAATCGGCGCGATGGTCGGACGGCTCCCCCGCCACCTGCTCGGGGGATAAATAGCCGAACTTGCCCTTCAGCCCGCCGCCGCTGTTCTGCGTGGGCTTCATGCGATGCTCGAAGCGCGCGATGCCGAAGTCGCCCAGCTTCACCGAGCCGTCGGTGGAGAGCAAGATGTTCGAAGGTGTCACGTCGCGGTGCACGATGTGCAGCCCGTTGCCCTCGTTGTCGCGCGCGCCGTGCACGGCCGTGAGCGCTTCGGCAACTTGCCGCGCGATGTGCGCGGCCAAGCCGGGAGGAAAGCGGCGCTGCTCCGATTCGGCGCGGCGCAGCAGCCGGTACAAGTCGACGCCGTCCACGTACTCGAGGGCCAGGTACGGCTCGTCGCCGACCATGCCGGCGCCGTACACGTCGACGACGTTGGGGTGACGGACGGCGCGGTGCAGCTCGGCTTCGCGCTCGAGCGCGTCGAACTCGCCGCCTTCGCGCACGGAGCGCAGCAGCCGCTTCACCACCAAGTGCGCGGCAGGTTGTGTACCGAGCTTGGGGCGCGCGAGGAACACCTCGGCGCTGCCTCCGACGGCGATCCTCCGCTCGAGCACGAACGGCCCGAACGGCTGTGGCGCTTTGGCCTTGCTGTCCTCCGACACGACAGTCTCATTATGCAGGCGAAAACAAGGCTGCGGCGGGTCGAAATGCGCATGCTTCAGTAAGCGCGGGTTTGCGCGGGAAAATGCCCATGGCCGCGCTATACCAAGCCCCGTGCAACGCCAATTCGCCTCACGAGCGCGCGGCTCGCGCTCTTCCCTGGCGCTCGTCTCTGCCATCTTGGCCGCGCTCGCCGTTTCCACCGGCTCGGCCGTGTCCGGCTGCAAATGTGGCTCGGAGCCGAGCAGCGCGACACCAGGCGCGCCCTCGCTGCGGTTGTACGTGATGTCCAGCGTCGCGGGGGCGCTGGAGCCGTGCGGCTGCGTGAAGGACATGCTCGGCGGCGCCGATCACGCGGCCGCCTACATTGCTTCGCAGAGCAGCGCGGCTCCGAACGCGCTCGTGCTCGGGGCCGGCCCCATGCTCTTCTTGAACGCGCGGGCCGAAGCCGCGCGCGACACGCAGGTCAGCTTCAAGGCAGACGCCCTGGCCGACGCTTACAAGGCGCTGCGCCTCAGCGCGTGGGCGCCGGGGGCCAACGACTGGCTGCTCGGCGAGGCCACGCTGAGCAGCTTGGTGCAGCGCTCGGGCGCCACCCTGCTGGGCGCCAACGTGAAGGGCGCCAAGGTGGCGCGCACCAAGCTGGTCGAAATCTCGGGGATGAAGGTGGGCATTTTGGGCGTGAGCCTGCCGCTCGTGGCCGGAAAAGCGCCCAGCGGCATCGAGCTCGGAGACGCGGCGGCCGCGGCCAAGGCCGGGCTCGCCGAGCTCGAGACGGCGGGCGCAGAGCTGCAAATCCTCTTGGCCGCCATGCCGCGCGGCGAGGCGCTGCGGCTGATCGAAGCGCAGCCAGGCTTCGAGGTCGCGGTGCTGGGCAAGCCTTTCGACGAAGGCGAAGCCAACGATCCGCCCCAGTCCCCCACCCTGATTGGCAAGACGTTGGTCGTCGAGACGCCCAACCACTTGCAGTCGCTGGGCGTCGTGGACCTGTACGTGCGCGGGCAATCCTTCGACTTTGCCGACGGCAGCGGCTTGGAAGCCACCGAGCGCAAGCTGGAGCTGGGTCGGCGCCTGCGCGAAATCAAAGCGCGCCTCGAGCAAGGCGGCAGCAAGGCCGACCTCACGACGCTGGAGCAGGAGCAGAGCACGCTGCAGGCCGAGCTGGCCAAGCTGCCCGAGGGCAAGCCGCCCGCGCAAGGCAGCTTCTTCCGCTTCCAGTCGGTCGAGGTCACCGACAAGCTGGGCTCGGACGCCGCCGTATCGAGCCACATTGCCGCCTATTACCAGCGGGTAAACGAGCACAACAAAGTAGCCTTCAAGGACCTAGCGCCCGCTGCCCCCGCCCCCGGTGAGGCAAGCTACGTTGGCCTGGAAGCGTGCAGCAAGTGCCACGCGTCGCAGCGAAAGTTCTGGGACCAAACGTCGCACGCCGCCGCGTACGCCACGCTCTCGAGCCAGCACAAAGAGTTCAACCTCGACTGCGTCGGCTGCCACGTGACCGGCTACGGCAAGCCTGGCGGCACCACCGTCACGCATGTCCAAAACCTCACCGCCGTGCAGTGCGAGGTGTGCCACGGCCCCGGCTCCAAGCACGTCGCGACGCCCAAAGCCAAAGACCTCGTGAAGATGCCGAGCCAAGGCTTCTGCGCCTCCGAATGCCACCATCCGCCTCACGTTCATCCGGGCTGGAGCGCCGAGGCGGCCTGGCCAAAGATCGTCGGCCCCGGGCACGGCATGCCGGGCGCCCCTTAGGGCGTCTTGGCGAACGGCAAGATCGTCTTCAAGTCTTCGTCGTTGAAGCGGAGCATGCCGCCGACGAAGTAATCGCGGCGCGAGTTCGACAGGATGTCTTCGACGCCGCCCAAAAGCCACAGGCGGTTGATGAACTCGTAGCCGAGCGAGATGCGCCAGCGCGGCAGCACGACCTCGCCGAAGCCGTACAGATCTTGACGGAGCTCGAAGCGGCCGTCGAACAGTGAGGTGTCCAGGCCAAGCCCGCCGGTCGACTCTTTGATGCCGAAACGGCCGGTGAAAGGGCCGAAGCTCTGCGCGAACTGCAGCGAGAAGCGCAGCGAGTTCGTGGTCACGGTGCGCACTTCGCGGTAGTGCGGCGGATCGTTCGGGTTGGTGGTGTCGACGTCGGTCTGCTCGAAGCGCGTCAAGCCCTTGGGGTCGTTGACGACCTCGATCATGTAGTACTTGTCCTCCTTGGGCTGGAGGCGAATTTCGACGTAGCTCTTCACCGTGCTGGCCAAGAACTGATAATCGGTGCGCAGGCTGACGATGGTCTGCAGGCGCGAAATACCGCCCAAGAAATCGCCCACGTTCTCGACGGCGCCCTCGACCTCGTTGATGAGCTTCTCGTCTTTGGTCAGGCGGCCCAGCGTGCCTTCGCCGCGGTTGAGCCGGGCCGTGACGTCGTCCACGTTCTTGAGCGCGTGCTCCAAGTTTTGGCTGGCTTGATCGACGCGCTCGACGATCTTGCGTACCTCGCCTACGTCGCCGCCTTTACCGGTCGGATCCTTGGACACGAGCTCGCGCACCTCGCGCGTCGTCTCGCGTACGTTCTCGAGGATGGCCTGGATCTCGGGCGCGCTGCGGGTCGAAATCTGCTGAGTATTGACGACGATCTCGTGGATCGCGGCGCGGTTCTCGCGCACGGTTTGGTTCAACGCTTCGGTCACCTCGGCCAGGTTGCGCAGCGTCGACTGAATGTCGGCCTTGCCTTGATCGCTGCCGACCGACAGCGCGAGCGCCTTCGTGACTTCCTTCACGTCTTTGGCGATGTCGGCCATCTGCCGCATCAAGTCGTCGGGCGTCTGCGCCTCGGTCACGACGCGAATTTCGTCGCCGTCTACGAGCTTGCGGCGCCCCTCGGTGCCGGGGGCAATCTTGAGCTGAAACTCGCCCAGCAGGCTGGACGCGACCTTGGCCGCGGCCGCGTCTTCGAACAGCGGAATATCTTTGTTGATCACCATGTCGATGCGCGCCACGTCGCGATCGAGCTTGATGCTCTTGACGCGCCCGACGGGGATGCCGGCGATGCGAACCTGCGACATCTTGGCGATGCCGCTGGCGTCTTTCATCCGCGTGAAGACGACGTAGCCACCGTCGTTCTCACCGGACTTGGTGACGTAGCGGTAGATGAATAGGCCCGCGCCCACCATCACGACAGCGAAGGTGCCGACCTTTGCGGCGGTGGTGAAACGGCCAGCCAACAGCGCGAGCGTAGACGCCAAGGGCGGAAGGAGCAACGGCCGTAGGACCTAAACATGCTACAAACGGTCCATGGGCCGAACCCGGGTCGCGCGCGGCAGCTGCTCACGCGCGGGCGCGGCGCTGGCTCGGCTCGTTGGTATTGCCGCGATTGGCGGCGCTGGCGGCTCCGTTGCCTGCAGCGCCACGCCGAATAGCCACACCCCCGTGGGCGACGCGCGCACGCAAGCCACACCGGCCTTCGCGAGCGACGCGGGCGAAGGCTTCAATTTCCCCGAGCAGATCGCGTCGCCACTCGAGATGGGGCCGGCTCCGGCCGAGCTCGCCCCGTTCCTCGAGCAATGCACGCGTGGCGACGCGGCGCTCGCGCGAGTGGCCGAACGCTTCGCGCGACGCAAAGCCGAAGGCGCCGCGCCGCTCGACGCATCCGAGATGAGCTTCGCGCTTCGCGCCGAAGGCTCACCGTACGTGTGGCCACACGCCTGGACGCTGGAGGGCGGCGACTTGGCCAGCCCCGCGGCCGTGGAGCGCATGCGCGCCTGGCTCGGCAGCTTCGACGACGGCGGCGAGCGACGTTGCGGCGTCGCGCTCGTGAAGACGAGCGAGCGCCAGGTGTTGGCGGCCGTGGCGGTAGATGCGCTCGCCGATCTCGCGCCGCTGCCAGTGCGGGCGCGCGCCGGCGCGTGGATCGACGTCGACGCGAACGTGCTGGTGAACGCCAGCGCCGCCAAGCTCATCGTGCTCGGTCCGAGCGGCGCGCCCTACGCCGTGCCCACCTCGTTCGCCGGCGGGCGCGCCCGAGCGCGCTTCAACGTCGATCGTCCGGGCCCGTTTTTGCTGCAGCTGCTCGCCAGCGTGGCAGGTGGGCCGCGCCAAGTGCTGGAAGCGACCGTGTACGCAGACGCCCGCCCACCCACCTCGTTCAACGGCGACGCCGCGCCCGGCGAGCCGCGCGGACCGTTGGCGGCCAGCGCCGACGAGGGCCAGGCCTTGCTGGAGATGGTGAACCAGGCGCGGGCCACCGAGCAGAGCCCTCCGCTCAAGCGCGACGCGACCCTCGACGGCGTCGCCGAGCGTCACGCGCAGGCCATGCGCAGGCTCAAGCGCATCGCCCACGATGCGGGTGACGGCGATCCGCAAACGCGCGTCGAGTCGGCCGCGCTCACCACCTTGGCCACCGGCGAAAACGTCGCCCACGCCCAAGACGTGACGCGCGCCCACCGCGCGCTCTGGGCGAGCCCCTCGCACCGCGAAAACCTGCTGCAGCCACGTTTCGACCGAATTGGAATCGGAATCGCGGTCGATCCAGACGGGTCCATCTGGGTCTGTGAGGTCTTCGCCGACTTTCCGGATCACGTGAGCGCCCCGCGCTGACCCGGGGGCCGGTCCAGCTTCGGGACCACCCAGCCGAAATCACCGCTTCTAAAGCCGAATCGGGCAGGCTACTTTCCGACCGTGCTGCTCAAACGGGAACAAGCTCAGCGCGGTCTTGGTCGTTCTGCCACCGTCCGCGGGGCGCGCGCCCTAGTGGGTCTAGCCCTGGGGTCTCTGGCTCTGGTCGCCAACACCCGCGAGGCGCGAGCTCAGGCGACCTACTTCCAACTCGATCGTGCGCAGCTCTCGGGCGCTCCCGATGACGGCTTCATGGTCTGGCGCCCCGTAGGCTCGGCAGAGAACCGCGTCTTCGTGAACGGCGCGCTCGGCTACAGCCACAACCCGCTGCGCAGCGACACCGTAACCGACGACCCGAGCGTCAAAAATCACATCGACAACCCCGTTCAGGGGCAGTTCATCACGTACCTCTCGGGCGGTGCTCAGCTCCTCAAGCGTCTGACGCTTGGCCTGACGTTACCCATCAATCTGCTGAACATCTACGGTGACGATCCCCAATCGGAAGGGGTCGGCGGCGGTGGCATCGGCGACTCTCCCGTCGCGGTGGGCGACGTACGCCTCGACGCGCGCGTCAAAACTTGGGAAACCGACAACGAGTGGTTGAAGTTTGGCCTCGGCGCCGCGCTGTTCGTGCCGACCGGAAGCCGCGCGGCTTTTGCCAGTGACGGCGCGGCCAGCGGCTCTCTGTACGTGGCCAGCGAGCTGGACTTCGGCAAATTCTTTTTGAGTGGCAATATCGGCCCGCATTTCCGTCCGGACGGCAGCATTGGGGGCAACTCGGGCAGCCTGTTTTTGGGCTCGGATCTGCGTTGGGCGTTCGGCGCTTACCTGCCGCTGCGCGAGGGCAAGGTGCGCCTGGGCGGCGAGCTATGGGGCACCACCGGCCTCACCGCTTCAAGCCGCAACGGCGACCGCGAGAGTAAGTTCTTCGCCGGCGCCAACACCGATCTGGAGTGGCTCGCGCAAGGCCGCTTCACCATCGACCCTCGCGACCGCGTGTACGTACAGGTCGGCGCAGGCACGCGCCTGTCGACGGGCTATGGCGCGCCCGACTTCCGCATCTTGGGCTCGATCGGCACGTACGCGAACTTGCTCGACTTCAAGAGCAAATCCCCCCCCAGGCGCGTGAAGGGCTCGGGCGAGGTCGACCTGTACGATCGAGACACCGACGGCGATGGCTATCCGGACTCCATCGACGGTTGCCCGACCGAAAAAGAAGACGGCAAGCCGCCGCAGGCCACCGACGGCTGTCCCGGCAGCTCCGATCGTGACAACGACGGCATCCTCGACGTCGACGATCAGTGCCCGGACAAGGCCGAAGACAAAGACAACGTCCAAGACGAAGACGGTTGCCCCGAAGACGACGCGGACAGCGACGGCATCCCCGACGTGCAGGACAAGTGCCCGACCGAGCCTGGCAAGCGCTCGCCCATCGCCGAGAAGTTTGGCTGCCCGAGCCTGATTGAAATGGGCTCCGACGGCAGCGTGCAGCTGCTCAAGCCCATCGAGTTCGAGACGGGGCGCGCCGCCATCAAGGCCGTCAGCTTCCCGATCCTCGACGACGTGCTGGAGCTGATGAAGAGCCGCCCAGCGATCAAGATTGGCGTGTACGGCCACACCGACAGCAAGGGCATGCCCGCCAACAACCTGAAGCTGAGCAAGGACCGCGCGGCGGCCGTGCGCAACTACTTGCTGGGCAAAGGCATCGCCCCGGCGCGCCTGGAGTCCGAAGGCTTCGGTCAGAACAAGCCCATCGCCCCCAACGAAACCGACGAGGGCCGCGCCAAAAACCGCCGCGTCGAATTCAAAATCCTGAGCGGCGCCGACTGAGCACGCGGGAACGGACGAGACTCTACAGAAGGTCGGAAGAGCGGAAGGCGACGGGAAGCCTGATGGGGGGCGCCGCGCCGTGACGCCCCCAGGGCCGCGTTGCCCTGGCCGACCGCGCCGCAACCACTCCGTACGGCGACGCACAAACGACGAAACGCGGAGACCTCGGGGGGAGGCTCCGCGCTTGGCTCGGGAAGTAGCGAGACGCTTACTTGCTGTGCGGAGGCATCTTTGCCTCTTTGAACACGACGTGCTCGCGCTTGACCGGGTCGTACTTCTTCAACTCGAGCTTGTTGGTCTGCGTGCGCTTGTTCTTGGTCGTGTAATAGGTGAAGCCCGTACCGGCCGAAGAAACGAGGCGAATGTTCTCTCGCATGGGACGCGGGGAGTATCACGCGGCCGGGGCCCTTTCAAGCCGAACTCTTCGAAAAAAGCCGCCAGGACTTGACGAGCCTGCCGATGGATGGCTAATTCCGCCGCGGTCAGGGCTGGCCGGGTGTATCCGCCGCCTGTGATTCGACCAACCCCTTCGAGCTAGCCATGAAACGCACGTACCAGCCCCACAACATCAGCCGCATTCGTACCCACGGCTTCCGCAAGCGCAACAGCACCAAGGGCGGCCGGAACGTGCTCAAGAACCGCCGCGCCAAGGGTCGCTGGCGTCTGACGGTTTCGATCTACGAGAAGTAGACCTCGTGGTCGATGCTGCTCGGTCCGGGGCTCCTTCGCGAGCCAACCGCGTCCGCAAGCGCGTCGAATTTCTGGAGATTCAATCGGGCGGTTTCCGTGTCAACGGAGACTGCCTGGTCTTCGTGGCCAAGCGCCGCCCCGAAGGCTCGCCCGTTCGCTTGGGGATTACGGCGTCGCGCAAGATCGGCAACGCCGTCCAACGCAGCCGGGCCCGGCGCCTGATTCGTGAGGGGTTTCGCGCAGTTTTCGCGGAGCTGCCAGCCGCCCTCGACATCGTCGTGATCGTGCGGCGGCCGCTCGGTGAGCGAAAGATGGCGGCGCTGCTCGAAGAATGGCAGCGCGCCCTGCCCCGCCTGCGTCGCGGCGCCGGGGCTTGAGCTATGTTTGGCGGCGATGCTGGCCCGGCTCTTGATGCTGCTCATCCGCGTGTATCAGCGCGTGATATCGCCGCTCTTGGGCCCCGTGTGCCGCTTCGAGCCCTCTTGCTCCCGCTACACTCATGAGTGCCTACGCTTGCACGGCGCCGCCCGCGGCTCGTACCTGGGGCTTCGTCGCATCGTCCGTTGCCACCCTTTCCACCCGGGCGGCTACGACCCGCCCCCTCTTCCCCCGGGCCAAATCAGCCCCGTGCCACCGAATTCGTCCGCCGACTAACCCTCGATCCTAGCCCCTCACCCCTGCCCCCGTGCTAGACCGCGAGGCTCAAATCTCGCGCCCGGCGAATTCGTTCGCGAAGCGGGTTTCCTCGGAAAAAACGTAGCTCATGGAACGCGGCAATCTCGGTCGCTGGTTGCTCATCGCCGCCGGTATCTTCCTGTTCATCCGGTTCGGAACGAACTTCCTGGGCGGAGAAACGAAGGCTCCCCAGCCCCTGGGGCGTGCCGAAGAAGCCGCGCCCGTAGTGCCGGCCCAGCGCGCGCCCGAAGCCCTGTGCGACCTGTGGGGTGACAGGTTCCACGCCCAGCTGACCACACGCGGGGCCTCGCTCAAGCATTACTGGCTCACGACGGCCAAGTACCGCAAAGACGGTAAGCCCTTCGACATCTCTACGACGCCCGATCAAGAGCTGTACCAGCAGCTGCGCTTCCATTTCAGCAACATGCTGGAGAAGAGCGGCGAGCGCCAAGTCGACCAAGACTCGGTGGATTGGCAGCTGGTCAAGAGCGACGGCAAGAGCTGCGAGTTCACCTACAAAGACGACAAGGTGGAGCTGACCAAGGTCGTCAGCCTCAACGCGCGCCCATACGAGCTCGACGTGAGCGCCACCATCACCAACCGGGCCAGCGCCCCGCTGAAGCACGAGCTCACCGTGCACAGCGACGCTTGGCGGTACCACCACGAGGTGACGCCGGGCGCGTTTCGTCAGAGCCCGCTCACGACGCAAGTCGAGTGCATCGCAAACGACGGGCACGCTACCAGGCTGACCGCGGCCGACTTCGAGCCAAAAGATTTCGAGAACAAGGAGCTCTTCCCCAGTAATTCTCGCAACCCGGGGACGTGGCTCGAGACCGCTGGACAACCCGCGCTGGCCGCCGTGTCCAACGTTTACTTCACGCACTCGCTGGTGCCGCGGACGGCGTCCACCAAGTTCCCGGTTTGCCAAGCGCAAATCCAGGAGCGGTTCACGCCGTCGTTCGGTAGCGTCGACAAAGATCCCAACGGGGGCGCGCTGTACCGCGTGCGCCTGGCTTACCCGGCCATGACCCTCGAGCCCGGGCAAAGCGCCAGCTACGCCCTGACCACCTTCTCGGGTCCGATGGAGCGCTCGCTCTTGGCGGGCGCTGTCGGCGGTGACCACCGCGTCGATCAGCTGATCGATCTCGGTTACTTCTCGCCCATCGCCAAGGTCCTCGTCGCCTTCTTGCTCGCGGTGCACGGCATCATCGGCAACTGGGGCGTGGCCATCATGCTGCTGACGATCACGGCGCGCACGCTGCTGTTTCCGCTGACCCTGCCCTCCATCAAGGGCATGATCAAAATGCGCGAGCTAAAGCCCGAGATCGACGCCCTGAACGAGAAGTTCAAGGACGACGCGCAAGCCAAGGGCCTGGCCCAGATGGAGCTGTGGCGCAAGCACAACGTGAACCCGCTCAAGGGCTGCTTACCCCAGCTGGCGTCGATGCCGGTGTGGTTCGCGCTGTACCGCACGCTGCAGACCGCGGTCGAGCTCTACAACATCCCGTTTCTGTGGTTCCCCGATCTGTCTTCGGCAGATCCGTTGTACGTCTTGCCCTTCGTGATTGGCGGCACGTCGTTCCTGCAGCAAAAGCTGATGCCCCCCCAGGGTGATCCAGCCCAGCAGAAGATGATGCTGTACTTCATGCCCGCCATGTTCACGGTGTTCATGTTGTTCTTGCCGGCAGGCTTGGGCGTTTACATGTTCACCAACGGTGTGCTCGGCATCCTGCAGCAGCAGGGCGTGGAGTGGCACGCGCGGCGGAGCGCTCGGAACAGCAAGGGCGCCATCAAAGTCGAGGTCGTCAGCGACACCTCGAAGGCAGACAAAGAAAAGCTTACGCCGAAGGGCAAGGTCGAAGACCGGCCCCAGCTCGGCAATGGAAAGGCATGAACATGGGCGATACGAACGAGCTCAACGACGACGCGTGGGAGGAAAAGGATCCGAACGATGCGCCGCTGCCCAAGGCGGACGCTGACGCGGGCGCCGAACAGGCAGACGGCGAGGAACGAGGCCGTCGTAGGCGGCGCGAGCCCGACCTCGAGCCGAGCGACGACCGCCAACGCAAGGCGCTCGATTTCCTGACCACGATCGTGCGGGAGATGGAGATGGAGTGCACCGTGCACCTACGCCGCGCGCGCGAAGGCAACTCGGTCGACGAGATCAACCTGGAGATTGCCGGTCGCGACGCAGGCCGCATCATCGGCAAGAAAGGCCAGGTCCTTTCGGCTCTGCAGTTCGTCACCCACCGGGTGATCAACCGCCCGGGGCTGGATCGCCGGCACGTCTCCGTCGACGCCGAAGGCTACAAGAGCCGTCGTGACGACTCGCTGGCCAGCATGGCCAAGCGGCTCGGCAAGCAGGCGGTCGAGCAGGGCAAGATCATCACCTTCGAGCCCATGAACCCGCGCGACCGTCGAGTGGTGCACCTGGCCCTCGCCGGCTTCGAGGGCGTGATCACGCGGAGCGACGGCGAAGGCGACGACCGCCGCGTGCAGATCATTCCGGTGCGGCGCGCCGGCAGCAGCGGCAACGCGCAAAGCCCCGCTTAGAGCGGTTCTCAGCCGAAAGCCGCAGATCGAATGGGGAAAGGCGGGTGTCATTTGACGCCCGCCGGGGCGGCCTTACATGCTTCGCGGAGTAGCTTCGTCGAATCCATAGGGACCTTTTAGGAGAAGAGCATGAGCAGCATGGGACGGTTGGGCGCGCTTTCGATGGTTTTGGGGCTGACATTGGGCGCCGTGGGTTGCGGCCCAAAAGCCGTGCGCGGTGAAGACGTGGAAGGGCTCGACGATCAGGCCATGAGCACGGGCCTGGACCGGCGCGATCTGCAGAAGCTCCTGCAAGAGAACATGAAGGCGCTCGAGACCGCCCCCGTGCTCAAGCGTTGGGAAGGCGAGCAGATGCCGTCGGTGGCGGTGCTGCCGCTACGCAACGAGACGACCGAGCACGTCGAAAGCTCTCTCGACGCGCTGATCAGCGACATCGAAACGACGCTCGTGAACGCCGGCCACGTCCGCGTCATCAGCATGGAGCAGCAGGGCAAGCTCGTCGCAGAGATCCGCCAGCAATATTCGGGCGCCTTCGACCCGAGCCAGATTGCCACCTGGGGCAAGCAGATTGGCGCGCGCTACATCGTGACGGGCAAAGTGTTCACCAGCGACGAACGCCAAGACGGCGAGCGCCGGGTGCAATACTTCATGTTCATTCAGGTGCTGGAGGTCGAGACCGGCCAAATCCTGTTTCAGCACAAGTCGGCGGTCACGAAGGCCATCATCTGAGCCCGCGGAGCTAGCGCGTCATGAAGCAACCGGGCCGCGCTCGAGCCGGCCACAAGCTGGGTAGGCTGCTAGGCACCCTCTCGCTCGTAGCGCTCGGCGCGCTGTCCGGCTGCGCCAGCCACTCCGACAAAACCAAAGAGATTCGCAGCGCCTTGGACGCCGGCAATCCGCGGCAGGCGCTCACGCTCTTGAACGAGCAGCTGGACACCAAGTCCGAAAAAGAGCTGCCCGAAGAGACGAGCGGCGACAACTCGCTGTTCTTGCTCGACCGCGCCATGGTGCTGCAGCAGCTGCAGAGCTACAAATGGTCGAGCCGCGATCTCGAGGTGAGCGACAAACAGATCGAGATGCTCGATTTTTCGCGCAACGCCGCGGACGACATCGGCAAATACCTCTTCTCCGACGACACCGGCCCGTACAAAGCGCCGCCGTACGAGAAGCTGATGATCAACACCATGAACATGGTGAACTACCTCGCGGTCGGCGATTTACAGGGCGCGCGGGTCGAGGCGCGCCGCCTGGCCGTGATGCAAAAGTACTTGAAGGATCACGACCCGGAGAACGCCTTGACCGCGCCCGGCAGCTACCTGGCAGGGTTCACCTTCGAGAAGAGCGGGCAGTACGAAGAGGCGCTGCGCTACTACGACGAGGCTCTGCAATACGGCGAGTACCGCAGCCTGGCCGAGCCCGTGAAGCGCCTGATGGGCCGCGCTGGCTACGCCTCACCACGGCTGCGCAAGGTCGCGGGGCTGGCCGAAGGCGAGGCGCCGCCGCGCGCAACCGACACGGCGGGCTCGGAGCAAGGCGAGCTCTTGGTGATCGTGAGCTATGGCCGCGTGCCGCCCAAGATCGCTCGTCGTTTACCCATCGGTTTGGCGCTCACCTGGGCGAGCGGCGCGCTCGAGCCGGGCGCCAGCGCCCAAGCCAACGCGCTCGGCGCCCAAGGCCTGGTCACTTGGGTCAACTATCCCGAGCTGGGCGAAGCGCACGGCGAGTACGATCGGCCGTCGTTTCAGCTCGACGGCAAGCCCGTGGCCCTCGAAGGCATCGTGGCCGTGGACAAAGAGAGCAAAAAGGCCTGGAACAAGGCCAAGGGCCCGGTCATTGCCTCGGCCATCACCCGCATGATCGCGCGTGTCGCGGCCGGTAAGGGCGTCCAGGCCGCCGCCGGTGACGAGCACCCCATCGCCGGGCTGCTGCTCGGCCTCGCAACGCAAGCAACCCTCACCGCTACCGACACCCCGGACACCCGCAGCTGGGCCACCCTGCCCGCGCGCATGGCGTTCGCGCGCGTCCTGCTGCCCCCCGGCCCCCGCACCGTGAAGCTCCACGCGCGCGGCGCCGACAGCGTGCGCAACGTGACCATCAAGCCCGGTGGCTTCGCGGTCGTGAACCTGACCGTGCTCGAATAGCCCGGCCGCTCCGCGCCGCCTCGAGCGGAGCTCGTAGCGCGCCGACTTCCGAGCAGAAGCTGGAGCGTTCGCGCTATGGTCGGCGGGTGGCACGCGGTCGGCAGGGAAGAGCGGTCGTCCTGGGCCTTCTGGTCCTGCTCACTTCCTGGACCGGCCCGGCGCAAGCCGAAGAGAAGGCGCGGCTGGTTTACGTGCGCGGCGTAGGCGCTGAGGAGTGCCCTGCAGAAATGGACCTGCGGCTGCTGGTAATGGCGCGGCTCGGCTACGATCCCTTCAGCCCTCGAGCGAGCCGCGTGGTGCTGTCACGCATCGAGCTGAGCGGCAGACAGCTGGTCGGAAGCGTCGAAGTAATCGACCAAGGCGGCATGGCGAGCGGGCGGCGAGAGCTCACGGCCCAGGTCGGGCGCTGCCCCGAGCTGGCGCGCGCGCTCGCCCTCTCTATCAGCCTGGCGATCGATCCCGACCGTGCCACTCAAATGGCGCCGGCCCCAGCCGCGCCCGCTCCCGTTGCGACACGACAGCCGCCCCCGCCCCCGCCCGTGCCGAAGCCGGCCTCTCCGGCTACCCCGAAGATCGCTTCGGCGCCGCACGCGTACGCCTTCGTCAACGTCGCCCTGGCGGCCTCCGCGGGCTCGCTCCCTGCGGCCGCGTTCGGAGGCGCGGTGTCACTCGGTTGGCGCTTCGGCGCCGGCTCATTCGCCCTCGAGAGCCTGGCTCAGCAAGGGCTGCGGAGCGATCTCTCGCCGCGCGGCAGCCTGAGCGGGCGCTTGTTCTGGGGAGGTCTGTCGGGGTGCTGGGCTCGAGGCGACTGGTCGGTGTGTGGGTTGGGCGTCGCTGGTGAGCAGCAATTGGAAGCGTCGGGGGTCACTCACCCCATCAGCAGCGCCGCTCTGTTTTTGGGAGTCGGGCCGCGCCTCGCGTGGACGAAACGGCTGCAGCGCAACTGGGAGCTCGCCACGAGCTTGGAAGGGCTGGCGAACTTACGGCGGAACGGCGCGGAGCTATCGGGAAAGGAGGTGTGGCGCGCACCCCCAGCGAGCGTCACCTTCAGCCTGGGTCTACGGGCGAGCTTTTTGTGATCCGCGGCGGCTAGTCGACCCAAATAGCCATTGGGCCCCGCACTGCCGATGACCCCCCACACCCTCTCGCTGCCCGGTCGCGTCGCTGAGCACCCGAAAGCCGAGGACAACGCGCGGGCCGAGCTCCAGCCCGGCGCGGTATTCGCCGAGCATGGCGACTACGTTTGGAACGCGCTCCGCCGCCTCGGTGTTCCGTCCGCGGACATCGAAGACCTGACGCACGACACGTTCCTCGCCGTGTTCAAGAGCTGGCACGCGTACGACGCCACGCGTCCCCTGCGCCCCTGGCTGTTCGGTTTTGCGCTCCGAATAGCGGCCGACCACCGCCGCCTGGCTCGGCACCGCGTCGAGGTGAGCCGCACGGCGCCCGACGTCGCCGACCAGGGCCAGAGCGCGGTCGACCAGCTGCTGCAAAAAGAGCGCGAGCGGCTGGCGCACGCGGCTCTGCAAGCGGTCGAGCTGAGCCGGCGCGCGGTGTTCATTTTGTACGAGCTCGACGGAGCAACGTTGCCGGAAATAGCGGCCGCGCTCGCCATACCGGTGGGCACGGCGTCTTCGCGGCTGCGCCTGGCGCGCGAAGACTTCACCGCGGCGGTGAAGCGGCTGGCTTTGCGAATGAGGTAGGCATCATGATCGACGAAACACCACTCATCGAGCCTTGGCTGAGGACGCTGCGCGACGACGTTCAGCCCATGTCGGCCGACGCGCGCGGACGCCTCGCCCTCCGCCTGGCCAGCGCCTCCGTGTTGGCGGTGGCCGCCCCAGCGCTGGCCACCTCGCTTCGGCGTGGTTTCTGGTATTCGCGGGCGTTCACGGCGGCCGTCGCGCTACCGCTGGGCGTCGTGATGGGCGCCGCCGGCCACGCCTACTTGGTCACCAGTCCAGCTCCGGTAGTCAAATCGGTTCCGGCGGTGTCGCCGCCCGTCGCGGCCCCCTCCGCGCAGGCTCCGCGCGCTGTCGTCGAAGCCGCGCCGGCCCCCCCCGCCCTCGGCGCGGCTGCCTCCGCGGCCCCGGCCACGCCCAGAGCCGCGACCGCGCCCACCGTCAAATCCGAAGCCACCCCGCCCTCGTTGGAGATAGAGCTTTCGCTCCTGGAACGGGCGAAGAGCAAGCTCTCGGAGAATCAGCCGCAAGCCACGCTGGAGCTGCTGCGCGAGCATCGAGCCCGCTACCCTTCCTCAGCGCTACAGCAAGAGCGCGAAGCCCTCGTCATCCGTGCGCTGCTCGCCGCCGGGCGCCGCGCCGAGGCCAAGCGCCGTGCGCAAACCTTCGTTCGCAGCTATCCGAGCAGCGCCCTGCGCGGCTCGGTCGAACGCGCGACAGAGACGATTCCGTGATCGGCCGTTCGGGCTCGTCCCAAACCTCAGTCATGACTAGGGTGCTCACCGACACGCAGGGAAGCCGATCAGGCGTCGCGGCTTGGTTGGCGGCGGCGGCGATGGCGATGGCTTGCGGCGGCAAGCAAATGAACGTGGGGGATGATCAGCCCATGGCGGCCGCCGGCTCGGCCGCCGTGGGCGGAGCCAACGGGACGGGTGGCCGCGGCTCGGAGCCACCGGGGCTTACCGCCGAGGAGCTGGAACAGCTCCTGTGGGCACCAGAAGGAGATTGCATGCCCGCTAAGGGGTCGAAGCTGGTCGGCACCTGGAAAGGGCACTGGCCGGCGATGCCGGGCGAGCTCCAGGACAGTGACGTGGTGCTCACGATCGCGGGCCTCACGCCGGAGGGCGTGCCCTGCGGCGTGATCAAGATAGGCGAGGGTGCACCACTTCCGCCGGTGAGCGATCCGAACGCGGTCTACCCGCCGATGTTGGGCGCCGGCGGCGGCGTAGCGCGTGACCTTGCCCTCGCCCAGCCTTGGCCCGGCTACGAATACCGGCTGGTGCAGGTCAAATCGACGCCGGAGCGCCTCGCTTTCGGGATCTCGCTCAAAGAGATTTTGCGGCCCTGGTGCCAGCAACAGATGGCCTACGCAGACTCCAACTCCTGCTTGCCTCCTTGGACCACGAGCAGATCGGGCACCGACGGTTGCGTGATCTCTGGCCCGGGCTTTTTGGAGATGACCGTCCCCTGTTTCAGGCTCGACTACTGCTCGTCGGGGAGCTGCTTCTGCTACGAGGGTCACTGCGACGCGCTGGGCGCCGGCGGGTTGTTCTTCGAGCTGCATTGGGACGGCCCTGCGCTCGAGGGCAGCGTGAGAAACCAACTCATTTTCCTCGACCCCATAACGCTCTGAACCGACGCGTGGAGCGCGCCTCATCGCCTGGCGAGTCGACTGAAGCGCGAAAAAGCCGCCCGTAGCGAGCGGGAGCGGTCGCGGGGCGCGCCGGAGCGCTTGACCAAATCTGCGAGGTGCGCGACCGTCCGTGACGCATGGCCTACATGTTGCTGATGATGGAGCCTATCGGACAGCGCCAAGCTCGCACCGCAGCGGAGGGCCGCGAAGCCTACGCCAGTATGGTGCGCTGGGCCGAGAGCTTGAAAGAGCGCGGCCTGCTCATGGCTGCGGAATCGCTGCGGTCGCAGGCCAGCGCCAGTCGCGTCCAGCTCCGTAGTGGGCGTGCTCACGTCACCGACGGGCCATTCGCCGAGACGAAAGAAATGATCGGCGGGTTCTTCCTCGTCAACTGCGCCACGCAGCAAGAAGCGCTCGCGCTCGCCCACGAGTGCCCCGCCGCCGAGTGGCTCACCGTGGAGGTGCGGGGCGTCGCCGCCTGCTTCGAAGAATCCATGGCCGGTTAGCCAGGGAGCAAGCGGCGCCGCCGAGAGCTGTCGCTACTTCGTCACCTCGGTCGAGACATTGATGGTCACGTCGTCACCCACGACCACGCCACCCGTCTCGAGCGCCTTGTTCCAAGTCAGGCCAAAATCGGCGCGTTTGATCTTGCCGCTGACCTTGGCCGCGCGCGCCTGGTTGCCCCACGGCGTCTTGACGGGCGCGCTGAGCGTGGCATCCAGCGTGACTGGCCTGGACTTGTCGCGAATCGTGAGCTCTCCGGCGAGCTTGTAGCCGGCGCCAGCCTTACTGATTTTGGTCGATTTGAAGGTAACCTTGGGGAACTTCTTCACGTCGAAGAAGTCGGGGCCCTTCAAATGCTCGTCGCGCTTCGCGTCGCCCGTATCGATGGAGGCCGCGTTGATCTCGACGGAGACGTGGCTCTTGGTCAAATCGGCGTCGTCCAGCGTGACCTTGGCGGTCGCCTCGCGGAAGCGCCCCTCGACCGAGCTGATGACCAAATGCGGCACGCTGAAGCCCACGTTGGTGTGCGACGGATCGAACTTCCACTCCACCGCGTCCGCTTGGGCGACTCCGGCGATCAGCAAGGGCAAAGCAGCAATAAAGCGTTTCATTTTCGGTAACCTCGGGTTGAAAGCCCGGCAAGGCTTCGCCGGGGCACGTCGAGGCGGAGGTGTGTGGCTGAGCTGGGCGTGCGAACAGCTAGCTTACGAGCAACAGACTGTTCCATACGCGCAACAGTCCGAAGCGCCGGCCGCCACCCGTGTCCGTCGGCCGCCGAGCACCAGAGCCCCCTCACCCTCCCCCGCGGGGCCTCAAGGACCGGCGAAGGATCTTCCGTCGTAGTGATACTTGCGTGAGCCGCCGCTCCACGGCAAAAGCAGCGGCTCGAGGCCGCCGGCGGTCGTGGTGTCGACGGGAAAGGGGTAATTCTTCTCGGTCCAGCCGACGGCCCGCGCTGGGCGCAGCTCGATGTCGAAGCCCCGACGAGCAGGCGTGAAGGCCACGGCGCCGATGATCTGATCTTTGCCCAACGCGCGGCCCGTCTCGGCCCCGAAGATGCGCACCAGGCCGTCTCCTTGTACCGCGTAGACCATGAGCGCGTGGCGATCGACCGTATCGCCGCCGAGCGCTTTGCTGGCCTTGGCGTGGAGCACGGCCCGCACGATGATTTCGGCCTTGCCGTCGCCGGTCAAATCTCGCGCGGTCACGTCCAAAATGTCTTTTGGCTCGCCCACGCCCACCGAGATGAAGGCGTAGCTCAGGCCTTCACGGAAGCCTTTTCCGAAGACGACCATGTCTTTGCCGTGAATGAGCACGCGCTCGGGGCCGCTATCGCCCGCCACGTCGGTCACGAAATCGAAGCTTGGCTTGCCCGAAACGCCCCGCTCTTTCTTGTACAAGGCATACACGCGGTCGAGCCGCTCGTCCGCGCTCGGCGGGCGTGGCGCAGGGGGCGCCGGGGGCTCGTCGCTCTTGGGCCGGCCTTTGGGTTTCTTGCCCGAAGCCGCGGCCGCGCTCCCACCCTTAGGGGTGAAGGCCGTTTCGCCCGCAGCTTCGAAGCCCTTGCCTTTCCACACGAACGTGCGGCTGCCCACGCTCTCCCAAGGCAAGAGGGTGGCGCCCATGTCGCCCGGCTGCACCTCGGAGAAGCTGCCGGGCTCGAAGCCCTCGGCTTCACCTTGGGCGATCTCGATGCCGGCCTTCGACAGCTTGACCTTGTTCTTGATCTCGCCGTCACTCGTCTTGATACCGACCTCGTGGGCGAAGGCCAAGAAGGGCTGATCGTCGCGGCCAACCTTCAAGACGGTCAGCACCTCGCGGTACTTGTCGGCGCTGCCCACCTTCTTCTGCAGCACGATCTCGTCGTGGCCATCGCCGTCGAAATCGAGCAGCTCCATGCGGTCGACCCGGCTCGCGCTATCGACGCCCAAGTCCGCGAAATAAAACTCTTTTCCGCCGCGGAAATGCGGACCGATGATGACCAGGTTGCCGCCCCACACCGCCACCCGCTCGACCATGCTGTCGCCCGACACGTTGCCGTAGGCGTCACGCGCGGGCTTGAGGGGCAAGCCCTTGGCCCGAATGATCGATTCTTCGAGCCCTTGCTCGTTGGCCATCAGCAGCGGCGGCATGCCGCTGCCGGAGCGCGTTTGACTGGTGCCAATGACGGCCTTCACGCTGCCGGCGGCGTCCGCGTCGGTATACGTGATGGTCGCGCGCAGACCGACACGCGTGCGCGCCGCCTCGGGAAAGGCCGACCAGGGAATTTGCGCTTCGACCGACAAGCCTTTGGCCGTCGGGGCTTCCACGATCTTGGCCTGGGAGACGGGCGAGCCTTTGACTTTGACGACGCCCGCCACTTTGCCCGGTTGGCCCGGGTACAGCTCGACGGCGTACGTTTGGCCCTTCGGGAAATTGAGGAACAACGTGGCGTGATCTTCGCTCGCGCCGGCGGCCGAAGTACGCACGATTTTCTGGTCGAAGACCTTGAGCACCACGTACAGGCTGTTCTCGTCGTAGGCCACCGTGGCCGCCACCCGCGGATCACCCCCGCTCGGCTTACCCTCCAAGGTGTCGCCGAGATCGCTCATTTTGTTGGGCCATTCGCGTAAATCTCCGTCGATGCGGATCTTCACGTCGTCGACCGGTTCGGCAAAAATGCTGCGAACGCCCGCCCAGGAGCTGGACGAAACGGCCGCGACCGCGAGCCCCAAGAAACCGAGCATACGCTTCATCGGGGCCCTATTTCTTCATGCGCAGCTCGGTCTGCTGCTCTTCGGCTTCTAGCTCGGCCAGCGCGCGCGCCAGCTCTTCTTGTTCGGCCGCGTCCAAGCCCGAGGCGGTGCCGGGCGTGGCTTCGACCCGCGCCTTGGGCGGCTCGGGCGCGGGCGGGGCCAGACCCATTTTGCGCTTGAGGGCCAAGAGGTCTTCTTCAGCGCCCTTGGTCTGCTCCAGCTGTTGGAATTTGTGGGCCAGCACGTCGCCCGAGTACTCCTCGTTGAGCTGCGCCTGCGCGGACGCCTCCGCTTCCATCTGCTCGATCTTGCCGGCCATTCGATCGAACGTCTCGAAGGCGCTGGCGTTGCGCAGGCCGCCCATCGTCTCTTGGATGGCCTTCTGCGCTTCGGCCCGCTTCTTACGGGCGATGAGCAGGTTCTTCTTGCGCTTCGCTTCCTCGATTTTGGCGTTCAGCGCGCGCAAGGCCAGCTTCAGTTGATCGACGGAGGCTTTCTGCTTCTGCCACTGATCCTGAAACTGCTCGCCCGTCGACTCATGCTCTTTCTTGCGAGCCAGCGCCTCTTTCGCCAACTCGTCGTTGCCAGCTTTGACGGCCAGCATGGCGCGCTTCTCCCAAGCGGCCGCGCTCTCCAGCTCTTGCTGGGTCTGCTTCTCCAGCCGCTTTTCGTCGGCGATGGACAGCGCGACCATTTTCTTGGCCTCGCCCAGCTGGGTCGTCATGTCCTCGACGATTTGATTGAGCATGCGCTCCGGATCTTCGGAGCGGCTGATCAGATCGTTCAGGTTGGATTTGATGAGGGTGGCGAGACGTTGAAAAAAGCCCATGACAGTTTCTCGAGCTCAGGAAACGGATTGAACCATGGCGCGCAAGACCGGGACGTGCTCGCCCAGCGCGACGTCGATGTCGGCCAGCACGGCTTCCAGCTCGTTCAAGTCGAGGCTCTCGAGCTCGAGCGCGGCCGCGAGCACGATTTGCTCGTTCTCCAGGCCGAACGCGGCGTGCAGCAGCGCGCTGGCGTTCAGCTCCAGCAGCTTCTTGTAGACGGGGGCGGCGGCGCGCTCGTCTTTGGGCGCGGGACCGATGGCCACCTGTACGACCAGCACCGGCGGCACCAAGAGCAGCGCAGCCGGCGGCTGCCCGGCGCCCAGCGACACGACGAACGTGCCGTCGGGATGTCGCTCGTAGCGGCGCCCAAGGCGACCGAGCTGCGCTTCTAGATCGTCACTGGTGCGGATCATGCGCCAAAGAGTAGTGCGGCCCCTGCCAAGTAACAATCGTTTAGAACCAGCCGCGGTAGCGTCAAGACACGCGGCGAATCGGCGCGCCGTCGCGATTTCGTCTTACATTGACGAGCTCGTCGGGCGGAGGCGCTTCGGGCTGGATGGTCACGTGCTCGAGCTTGAACTCGGCCTTCAGGCGCTCGGCCACGCTCTGGCATACTTCGGTGCCGTGCGCGCCCCGCGTGAGCGTCACGTGAGCGGTGAGGGCGTCGAGCTCTTCCGAGATGCGCCACACGTGAAGGTCGTGCAGCGAAGCCACGCCGGGCGTCGCGGCGATGGCGCGCTCCACCGCCGCCACGTCCAGGTGCGGCGGCGCAGACTCGAGCAAGATACCGGTCGTCTCGCGCAGCACCCGGTAGCCGCCGGCCAACACCAGCACGGCGATCAGCAGCGAGAGCGCCGGGTCGAGCCGCTGAGCGCCGAACCAGAGCGCGCCCACCGCCGCCACGATGGCCGCCACCGAGCCGAGCGCGTCGGACAACACGTGCAAGAGCGCAGTGCGGACGTTGATGTTCCCTTGCCCCCCACGCATCAAAATCAGCGCCGACAGCAGGTTCACCGTCAGCCCCAGCACGGCCGTGATCAGCATGGGCCGGCCGTGGATCACGACCGGCGTCATGAAGCGCTCGACGGCCTCACGCATGATCATCAGCGCGATGCCGAACAGCACGATGCCGTTCACGAACGCCGCCAGCACCTCGGCGCGCTTCAGGCCGTAGGTACGTAGCTCGGTGCGCGGCCGCTCGGCCACGCGCTGGGCGATCAGCGCCAACACCAGCGCGCCGCTATCACCGAGCATGTGCCCGGCGTCGGCCAGCAAGGCCAAGCTGCCGCTGAGCCAGCCGACCACCGCCTCCACGCCCATGAAGCCGAGCGTGAGCGAGAGCGCCAAGCTGAGCTGAGTGCGGGCGCTACCGGGTCCGCCGTGCGCCGCGTGCCCTCCGTGGCCGTGCCCTCCGCGACCATGGCCCGCGTGGCCATGGTCGCCGTGTCCGTGTCCGTGTGAGGGCGCCACCCCGGAATGAAAGCTCAGCTTGGGCGGCCCGCCAAGGCCGCGCCCTACGTTTGGCGTAGCTGCAGGCAACCGCGGAGTCGGCGGCGCTCGGCGCGTGCTATTGCGCTCCGGAAATTCTTGAGTACACTCGGCCATGTTTGACCGTAATCTCCGCGAGTGCTTGACGTTCGACGACGTCATGCTCGTGCCCGCGTACAGTGAGGTCCTTCCGGCGGAGGCCGACGTTCGCTCGCGGCTCACCCGCACCATCGACCTGAACATCCCGATCGTGAGCGCCGCCATGGACTCCGTGACGGAGGCCCGCTCGGCCGTGGCCATGGCCCGCCAGGGCGGCATCGGCATCATTCACAAGAACTTGGGCATCGCCGAGCAAGCTCACGAAGTCGATCGCGTGAAGCGGGCCGAGAGCGGCATCATCGTCAATCCGGTCACGGTCAGGCCGTCGCAGTCACTGCGCGAGGCGCTCGGCGTCATGCGCTCCAACGAGGTCTCGGGGGTCCCGGTCGTAGAAGGCTCGACCGCCGTCGGCATCCTCACGTCTCGCGACATTCGCTTCGAAAAGAACCTGGATCAGCCGGTCAGCGCGCTGATGACGACCGAGCTCGTCACCGTTTCGCCCGGCTGCAGCCAAGACGAAGCGCGGCAGCTGCTGCACAAGCACCGGATCGAGAAGCTGCTGGTGGTCGAGGACGGCAAGCTGGTCGGTCTCATCACCATCAAAGATTTGCTGCAGGCCGAGCGCAACCCGCTCGCCAACAAAGACGAGCGCGGGCGCCTGCGCGTCGGCGCGGCGCTAGGGCCCGGCGCAGACCGCATTCAACGCGCCGAGGCGCTGCTCGAGGTGGGCGTAGACGTGCTGGTGATCGACACCGCTCACGGTCACCACAAGGGTGTGGTCGATGCGGTGCGCGATACCAAAAAGCGCTACCCGAACGTGCAGGTCGTGGGCGGTAACATCGCCACCGCTGAAGCCGCGCAAGCGCTGGTCGACGCGGGCGCCGACGCCATCAAGGTCGGCATCGGGCCGGGCAGCATCTGCACGACGCGCATCGTGGCCGGCATCGGCGTGCCGCAAATCACCGCCATCGCCGACTGCGTCGAGGTGGCCGATCGTCACGGCGTGCCCGTGATCGCCGACGGCGGCATCAAGTACTCGGGCGAGGTCACCAAGGCGCTCGCGGCCGGCGCTTCCTGCGTGATGATTGGCTCGCTGTTCGCCGGTACCGACGAAGCTCCGGGCGAGCTCGTGCTGTTCCAGGGCCGCAGCTACAAAGTTTACCGCGGCATGGGCTCCATCGGCGCCATGAAGAAGGGCAGCCGCGACCGCTACGGCCAGGGCGGCACCGCCGACGAAAAGCTGGTGCCCGAAGGCATCGAAGGTCGCGTGCCGCACCGCGGCTCGCTCGCCAGCATCTTGGCGCAGCTGGTCGGTGGCCTGCGCGCCGGCATGGGCTACACGGGCAGCCGCACCATCGCCGACTTGCGCAAAGACGCCAAGTTCATCCGCATCTCCTCGGCAGGTCTGCGCGAGTCTCACGTCCACGACGTCATCATCACGGAAGAGGCGCCGAACTATCGCGTCTAGAGGCGCACGTCGCGGGGCAGCGCGCTATCTCTGCTAAGGGCCGAGCTCGAAGTCGTAGCCGATGCCGAGACCGGCGGAGACGGTCGTAGCCGTGCCGATGCCTTGGGCGCAGTCGTCGACCACGTCGCCGGTCAGGCGGCGACCGGTCGCGTTGACGCGAGCGGTCAGGCCCCAACGTGGCGTCAGCATGAGGCGGGCGCCCGCGCCGCCGCCAATTTGAAAGCCAGGCGCGTCGGAGGCGCTGCAACGGTACGGGCGGGCCGGCGAAACGCCCCCGTTGCTGGCGGTGCCGGTGGCCGAGACGCCCTGGATGCCCACCCCTATCTGAAAACCGACGAACACATCGACGAGCTCGGTCCGCTTCGGATACGCGCGCAGCCCGAGCATGGCCGACGCGACCGAGTACTCGATGTTCACGCTGTTCAAGCCATTGATGGCCGTGCCGCGCCCGAGTGACGCGCGCTCGAGCTCGAGCCCGGCCGCCAGCTCGCGCTTGAGCTCGAGATACAAAGACGCGCCCAGCTCTGTCCCCACGTTGGTTTGGTGATCGAAGCTGGCCCCGCTGTCGGGACGCACCAAAAATCCGAGCCTACCCTCGAGGGTGAGCGGCGAGAGCGCGCGCGGCCAAACGGGCTCCGCCGAAGTTACGGAGGGCGGCACCGCGACGGTACCGGCCGCGTCCAAGGGCAGACTCGCGGGCCGCTCGGACGCAGGCGCGTCGGCCGGAGCGGGCCCCGGACCCAGCGCCGGCTCAGCAGCAGGTGCAGGTGCAGGTGCAGTGACTGCCGGCGCAGGTGCAGTGACTGCCGGCGCAGGTTCGAGGACGGGCGGAGGAGGCTCCACCACCTCGGCCGCTGGCGGGGGCGCGGGCGGAGCTTCTGCAGCCTCGGGCGCTCGCACTTTGGCGGGCGGCGTGGGCTCCGCGGCCGGAGCCACCGGCACCTGCGCGAGCGCGCTTCGCGAGGCGAGCAGCACGATCACCAACCCAACCCGAGACAGCCGCATGCCCGCGACTATCCTCCGGATCTGGCCCGGTCTGCAATCCGCCCGGCGGCCTCTCCAGCCCCGCGAAAGCGGTCGAAAAAGTGGCCGCTCTCTCGTTGACAGACCCCACCTCGGCAGACATAGTCCGCCGCGGAGAGATGTCCGAGTGGCCGAAGGTGCCTGATTCGAAATCAGGTGTACCAGCGATGGTACCGAGGGTTCGAATCCCTCTCTCTCCGCTGGGGTGCTACCCCGACCTTTGAGGCAAGCAGCCCCGTAGGCGACCCGCTCGGTCCCGCCTACGGCTCAGGAGAGGTGACCGAGTGGCCGAAGGTGCATGACTGGAAATCATGTGTACGGGTAACCGTACCGAGGGTTCGAATCCCTCCCTCTCCGCAACTGAAAAGCTCGAAGAAAATCAAAATCCCGATGGGGTCGTGGACGATTGCTTGGACGATTGTCTCGACGACCCATCGGGTGCGCGTCGCGACAACCGACTCCGCCTCCGACGCCTCGAGCGTCTAGCGGCGATCGATCCGACGCTCCAGCTCACCCCCGGGCTGGCCGTCGCGCGCGGGCTCGATCGGGTGCTGGCCGGCAAGCCAGAAGAGGCCATCGAGTTCCTCCGACAGGGAGCTCGCCACTATGTCTGAGGGCGCGCTCGCGCAGATGGGCTGTGCCCGCCTCGACCTCGTCGATGCGACGGTGGATCTCGTCGGTCCAGGCAGCGGTGACGTCTTCGTCATCGGGCTCGAGGCTTCTGAGCCCGACCGGTTGCAACGGATCCGTTGGCCGCCCATCGCCGACGCTGCCCACCGGCTGCCCAAAGTCGAGCGGACCGGTGGCTGGCGCGAGCGCGTGCGGCGCCAGGTGCGTGGTACCTGAGCGTCATCGTGAGCGTCCTGTGCCCGACCAGCTCCCTCCAGGCAAGCGCCGGACGGTCAGCCTCCCGGCGACCAGATCCACGTCGCCCCACTCGAACGCGATGGTCTCGCCCTGCCGAAGCCCGGTAAGCGATGCACGCAGCCCATCTCTATGCCCGCCGGGCCAGCGAGCTTGGCTCACCCACTCGAAGAAGGCGCCCATGAGCGGGGTGGACGTGCTCTTCGCGGACGAGCTTGCGCTTCTCAGTCGGCAGCTTGGGGAAAAAATTGTCGGCCGCGTAGGTGGCGCGAATGCGTATAAGGCCCTGCACGCCAATAGGATGCTTGCCGACCGCGGCTTCGAAGAAATAGCGTCGGCAGTGCGCCCAGCGCCCAACCAACTTGCTCTTGTAGACGGGGTCTTCATCTTGCGGCGGCCGGCGGTTTGAAGGCGCCGAACAGCTTTCGTACCGCATCTTGCGTGTGGCGCTCGGAGGAGGCGAACGAGTGGAGCAGGCCTCGGGAAAACAGTGTCTCGGCGGGTCCACCCCTCCCGAGGGAAATAATTTCCCCGAGCACGGTGGGTTCACCTTTGCCAAGCACCTCGTACTTGGCGGTGCGTTTGACGAGGACCAAGAAGCCCCCGCGCCGCATCAACGTGCGATGGACGCCAAATGTAAAGGAATGTACGCGAATGGGAGAGTGCAGGAGACAAGCCTCTGGAACGTTCGACCCGACGGACGACCGTTTTTTAGGATTCGACAACTGCCTAGGATTATTCGAATGAAACTTTCGCACCTCTGTTTCGGTTCACTCGTTGTCCTGTCGGCGTTCTATGGATGCAAGACCGACCCGTCGTCGAGCGGTGAGAATGAAGCCGGCCAGACTGGCGACAACCCAGACGGAGGAACTTCCGCAGAGGGCGGTACGGGCAACCAATCCCACCCGTCCGACGGAGGAGCGGGGGGCGAAGCCGGCGCTGACGTTGGGGGTAGTCCCGGCGGCAACACTGGAGGCGCCTTTGACAGGGGTGGAGAAGGCGGTGACGCCGAAACCGGCGGAACGCTCGGAGACGCAGGAAATCCTGGCCTTGGCGAGGGAGGAGGCGCGGGTGAGGCGGGCGGCGGCGGAACCGGAACTGACACCGGCCCTGACGGTCTCATCGTCACACAGCTCGCAGCCGGCTACGGCTTCACTTGTGCCCTCACGACCGCAGGCGGGGTGAAGTGCTGGGGTGAGAACAGCTACGGAACGCTGGGGAACGGTCAGTTGAGCGGCCGAACCGCGACCGCCACGGACGTGGTGGGCCTCACTTCAGGTGTGAAAGGGCTCTGGGCTGGCAATTGGCACGTTTGCGCGCTGAAGACCGACAACCACCTCGTCTGCTGGGGCACGAACGAATACGACCAGCTGGCCATTGACTCAACCCTCGCCGGAAGCGGGACTCCTGTATCGCTGGCGGGTTTTGCCGACTTCGCAAAGTCGGCCGGCTTCGGGGAACGCCATAGTTGTTTGGTTGACGACCTCGGTGCAATACAGTGCTGGGGCTCCAACGCACAAGGCCAGTTAGGCGTCGACTCTCCGACGTCGAGCAGTAATCCGGTGAAGACCGCCGGACTCGCATTTGGCTTCAAGGAAGTAACCGCGGGGACCGACCATAGCTGCGGATTGACGACCGAGGGCACCGTCCAGTGCTGGGGCAGCAACTACTACGGGCAACTGGGTGTCCTCAGCCCTTATGAAGATGCCGAAGGAATCTCATCCTCGGTCGATCCAGTCGACGTGGAGGGGCTGACCGACGTTGCAAAGCTAAGCGGTAGCGGTCGTCAGTACACCTGCGTGTTGACGACCGCAGGTGGCGTAAAGTGCTGGGGTGTTCGCAACTACGGATATCTGGGCGGTGGTGAGGATCACGATGTATCGTCCGCGCCAGCAGACGTGACGGGTTTAGTGGCCGGCGTGAAGGATGTAGCGTCGGGTTACATGCACTCTTGCGCGGTCCTCGCAGCCGGCGGCACCGTGATGTGCTGGGGATACAATCAAAATGGTCAGCTGGGTAACAATCCGTCCCACATCGAGATCAACGAGAGTAGTCTGGTTCCGGTTGCAGTAGTGGGACTGTCCGGCGCCACGACCGTCACGGTTGGCAATTCCCATAGCTGCGCCGCCATGGCTAGAGGCGGAGTGAAGTGCTGGGGCTCTGGTTGGGCTTCCGGTAGCACCATGTCGACGAATCAGCTGTTACCCTTGGCCATTGCTGGCTTCTAAAAGCTTGACGGCGAGGTCACGCCGAAGGACGTCGGAGACCTGAGAATGTAGGTTTCAGCGCGTCATCGACCGCCTGGCTCGAGCAAGCTCGCCGCCGCATGTTACAGCCTAATACTGTGCTTCAGGGCCAGGTGGCACGGGGCTTAAGGCTTCGGCCACGCGCTACAAACTGCTCGGTAACACAGGATTGTACGTCTCGGAGCTGAAGCTCCCCCGGTTTAGTCTGACCATTCATCGCATCTTTCCGGAGACCAGCAACGCGCGCGTTGGTCGAGCTCGTGCCGATCGCAGCTTCTACCCAGCAGGGAGCTGGACGCTACGCCCTCGTGATCGGCGGTGCACGAGTCGAGTTCGGTGACGACGCCTCGGCCGCGACGCTGCCCCGAGTGCTCGAGGCCCTGCGCTGATGCTCAGCCTGCCGCAGACGGTGCGGGTGTTCGTGGCGGTGGAGCCGTTCGACATGCGGGGCTCGTTCGACGCCATCGCCGGGGCCGTGCGCCGTATCGGCCTCGACCCGGTCGATGGCCACCTCTGAACAGCACCGGCTCGACGGCGCCGACCGTGAGTGGGCCCTGCTCCGCCGCGGCGAGGAGGCCGCCGAGGACGCGGCTGCGCAGGCCGGACATGAACCAACGCACGAGGAAGGCGCGGCGGTCGGCGCGATGGCGTCGGCACAGTCGCCCGCAAGGGCGGGGAGCTCCGCCTACGTGAGCGCCACCTGAAGCCCACCATGCCGCTCGACGAGCGCATTCGTCGCTCGAAACGCCGGGCTCTGTACGGAGTTTCCGCAGCCGATACACGATGTCCTCATACATGCCGAACGCGCAGACCAGGAACGCGCGGTAGATGCCGACCCCACCCCAGAGCACGCGGAGCACGAGCGTCGGGACCCTGCCCCACGGAGTGGCCGTCGATCTCGCGCACCCGGCGCCCACGAACACCACGAGCGCGAGGAGTACCGCGCGAGTACGGCGCGGACGCGGGGAGGCTTCGGCGCACGCCGTTCGTTGGAGCCTACGTGGACGGCCTTGCCCGATTCGTCGCTAATCTTGCCGTCCACTCCCACGCACCAGCCTCCTCCGTGGCCCCCTCATGAAACCGCACGCTCCTCACGCGCGGCCGGCAGCTTCGAGGCGCGCGCGCACGGTGTCCAGATCGAGCAGCTTGGCGGTGCCAGCCCCGACCTCATCGATGCGGCGTCTAATCTCGTCGGTCCAAGCGGCCGCAACTTCCGCTTCGCTGTCCCCGTCTTCGGGCTCGAGGGTCCTGAGCAGCTCATGGGCGACTCGGGCGGGGTCGGCGACCGGCAAAGTCAAGGCGTCTTCGAGTACCCGAGTACGGTCAGCCATGAACCTGACCCTAGATCGTGGGAGCGATCCAAGCCAGCCGCTCGGCCACTGCCCACGGGCTGCCCAAGCCCGTCGATTCACGTCGACTCCCATCGACGAGCGGAGAGAAGGATCCGAACCCATTTTGCTTCCAGTTTCACGGCGTTGGCTCGCAAAGTTTCGCTCGGAGCTGTCGGTGGTCATCGGCAGGCGGTCGTACGTCGAGGAAGCGCTGGAGAGCCTTTCGCTGAGTGATGGCGGTGGCGATGGGGGAATCGTCGAGCACGAGATCAACGCGTCAACGCGTAGTTGCGCGAAAAATTATTATCCCAGTGCTCTTGCCCGTTTACGCGGTAGAAGAGCGCGAGCTCGACCCGCGCCGCCGCTCCGACCGAGAACGTCGCGCTCCACGCCTCGTTACCCGACTTGAGGGTGCGATCGAACCCACAATGCGTATTCCGCTGCATTCGATCAGCCGTTCCGGGCGCATCCGATCAGGATTCCGGGGATCCGATCAGGCTTCGGAGCGAAGCGACGAGTACGGGGCTGGTCAGGCGGCGGGTTGGGTCTCGG